>Ga0102589_1000102_pt1 | contig 244480 bp, 232 predicted proteins | sample AraplaMF_Col_mLB_FD_76858 | JGI IMG/M metagenome (GOLD analysis project Ga0102589, IMG submission 76858) | Arabidopsis root microbial communities from the University of North Carolina, USA - plate scrape MF_Col_mLB | ecosystem: Host-associated > Plants > Roots > Endosphere | place: USA... | reverse complement strand
AGACCGAGGGCTACCGGCCGAAGCATCCGGCGGTCATCGCCGCCAACCCCAAGGGCCAGGTGCCGGTGCTGGTCGACGGCGGCCTCACCCTGTTCGATTCGACCGTGATCCTCGACTATCTCGAGGACGCGTACCCGACGCCGCCGCTGTTTCCGCACGACGCCGCCGGCCGCGCCCGCTGCCGCCTGGCCGAGCTGGAGGCCGACGAGATCGTGATGCCGGACGTCCGGCCGCTGATGCATCGCAGCGAGCCGCCCGACCCGGCCCGGCGCGAGGCCCAAGAAGCCGGCGCCCGCCAGGCCGAGGAGGCGCTGCGCGGCCATTGGCGCCGGCTGGACGCCCGGCTGGCCGGCAGAGAGTTCCTGTTCGACGCGCTGACCGTCACCGACATCGCCCTGTTCATGACCGTGCTGTTCGCGCTGCGGCTGCACGGACCGCGGCTGGACGGCTTCCCGGCTTTGGCCGCGTGGTACGAACGCCTCTCCGCCCGCCCGGCCTTCGCCAAGGTCCTGGCGGAGGTCGCCGCTGCCGACCGGGAGTTGTCGCCGGCGCTCTTCAACGAATAGGCCGGCTCGCCCCCTCACCCGAAATCGCTACGCGATTTCGACCTCTCCCCAAGGAGAGGTGTGGTTTCCCTCTCCTTGGGGAGAGGGAGGGGCCCGTCGCGTTGGCGACGGGAGGGTGAGGGGGCCGCGCCGCCGTCGCTCTACCGCCCCTGCCACACCGGCTTGCGCTTCTCGGCGAAGGCGCGGGCGCCTTCGAGCTGGTCGTCGCTGTCGTAGAGCGTCGCCACGGTCGGGAAGCCGCGGCGCATCACCCGGGCCAGCGCCGCCTGCACCGGCAGCGCCTCGCTCTCGCGCGCCACCTCCTTGATCGCGGCGAAGACCAAAGGCGGGCCATCGGCCAGATGCCGGGCCAAGGCGCGGGCGCGGTCCATCAGCTCGGCTGCCGGTACCACCTCATTCACCAGCCCCCAGCGCGCGGCCTCCGCCGCCTCCATCCAGCGGCCGGTGTAGAGCAGGTCCATCGCCACATGGTACGGGATGCGGCGCGGCAGCTTGATCGTCGCCGCATCGGCCAGGGTGCCGGCGTTGATCTCGGGCAGCGAGAACCGGACATGGTCGGCCGCCAGGATCAGGTCGGCGGACAGTGCCAGCTCAAACCCGCCGCCGACCGCCATGCCGTTGACCGCGGCGATCACCGGCTTGTTCAGGTCCGGCAGCTCCTGCAGCCCAGCGAAGCCGCCGATGCCGTAATCCTCGTCCGGCCGGATACCGTCGGCCGCCGCGGCCTTCAGGTCCCAGCCGGCGGAGAAGAAGCGGTCGCCGCCGCCGGTGACGATGGCGACGCGCAGGGCCGGGTCGTCGCGGAACCCGGCGAAGACCTCGCCCATGCGGCGGCTGGTGGCGGCGTCGATGGCATTCGCCTTCGGTCGGTCGAGCACCACCTCGAGCACGGCGCCGTCGCGGGTGACACGCAGCGGATCATCGGTCATCGGCTTCCTCCACCAGTCGCAGCAGGACATCCGCAGCCACGGCGCCGCTGGCGGTCACGATCAAGGGATTGACGTCGAGCTCGGCCAGCCGGCCGGCATGGGCCAGGGCGAAATCCTGGACCGCCAGAACGGCGTCGACCGCGGTGTCAAGATCGCCCGGCGGTCGGCCGCGATGGCCGTCGAGCAGCCTGGCGACCTTGAGCGAGCGGATCGCCACCGCGACCTCCGCCCGCTCGGCCGGCAGCAGCAGGATCCGCCGGTCGCCGACCAGCTCGACCAGCGTGCCGCCGGAGCCGAGCACGAGATGCAGCCCGAGCAGCGGGTCGCGGCCGATGCCGACGATCAGCTCCGCCACCGCGCAAGCGACCAGGCGCTCGACCAGCAACGCCTCCCCGAGCCCGGCGAGGCCCGCGGCGGCGTCGCGCACCGCGGCGGCATCGGCCAGGTTTAGCCGCACGGCGCCGAGCTCGGTCTTGTGCGCCAGGTCGGCCCCGGTGGCCTTGAGCACGACCGGGAAGCCGATCGCTTCAGCGGCTTCGACTGCCTCGTCCGGTGACCGGGCCAGCCGCCCCTCCGGCACCGGCACGCCATGCGCGGCGAGGCGGCGCTTGCCCTCCCATTCCGACAGGGTGCGGACCAGGCCCGGCGCCAGCGGCACCGGCTCCATCGGCAATGGCACGTCGGCCTCACCGTGAATGTCGCCCGCCTCCGCCGCCGCAGCGATGGCGGCCAGCGCGTCGTCGATGCCGAGCAGCGGCGCCACGCCGGCCGCGACGAGGCGCTGGGCCTGGTCCTCCGGCAGCCCTTCGGGCATCGAGGCGACCAGCGCCGCCTTCCGGCCGGTGCGGTGCGACGCCGCCACCAGCGCCTCCAGCGACGGCACCCAGGCGGCGTCGCTGCAGCGGTCGCCGCGCGGCAGGTCGAGCACCAGCAGAGTGAGGTCGAACTCAGCCGCCATCACCGCCGCGAAAGTCTCGGCCATGGCCGGGGCGTTGGCCCAGATGAAGGTGTGGTAGTCGAAGGGGTTCGACACCGTGACCAGCTCCGAGACCGTCGCCGCCACCCGCGCCGTCTGCGCCCGGTCCAGCGGCCGGAAGCGCAGCCCGGTGCCGAGCGCGGCGTCGGCGATCAGCGCCGCCTCCCCGCCCGAGCAGCTCATCGAGGCGATGTCGCGGCCGGGCAGCGGCCCTGCGACATGCAGCAGCTTCAGCGCCTCCAGCAGCACCGTCAGCGAGGCGACGCGGACCACGCCGAGGCGGCGCAGGAAGGCGTCGGTCACCGCGTCCGCCCCGGCCAGGGAGGCGGTGTGGCTGAGGGTCAGCCGCGCCCCTTCGGCCGACCGGCCGGTCTTCACGGCCAGGATCGGCACGCCCTGCCGCCGCGCCCGCGCCGCCGCCCGGGCCAAAGCGGCGGGCTCGGCCAGACCCTCGATGTGCAGGCCGATGGCGGTGACGCGCGGATCGTCCAGGAAGGCCTCGACCATCTCGGCCAGGCCCGCCACCGCCTGGTTTCCCAGAGTCGCGACATAGGCGATCGGCAGGCCGCGGCGCTGCATCGTCAGGTTGATGGCGATGTTGCTGGACTGGGTGACCAGCGCCACCCCGCGCTCGACCCGCTGGCCGCCATGCTGGTCGGGCCACAGCAGCGCGCCATCGAGATAGTTGATCACGCCGTAGCAATTCGGGCCCAGCACCGGCATGGCCCCCGCGGCCTCGATGAGCCGGGCCTGGAGATCCGCGCCCTCCCCGCCGGTCTCGGCGAAGCCCGAGGCATAGCAGACCGCCCCGCCGGCGCCGCGTTCGGCCAGTGCGGCCGCGACCTCGATGACGGCATGGCGGTTGATGCCGAGGAACACGGCGTCGGGCGCGCCCGGCAGCTCGGCGACGGATCGGAAGGCGGGCAGGCCCTCGACCGCATCGTGCTGCGGATGCACCGGCCAGATCTCGCCGGCGAAGCCCATGCGCCGGCTCTGCCGGATCACCTCGGCGGCAGGCTTGCCGCCGATCACCGCGATCGAGCGCGGACGCAGCAGGCGGGACAGGTCGAAGCGTCGGTCCATCACGCCCCCAGCGGCCGCAGCAGGTCCCGGGCGATGATGTGGCGCTGGATCTCGCTGGTGCCATCCCAGATCCGCTCCACCCGCGCGTCACGCCAGAAGCGCTCGATCGGCAGGTCGTCCATCAGCCCCATGCCGCCATGGATCTGCAGCGCCGCGTCGGTCACCCGGCCCAGCATCTCCGAGGCGAAGAGCTTGGCCTGGCTGATCGCCCGGTTGGCGTCCTGGCTCTGGTCGATGCGCCAGGCGGCGGACAGGGTCAGCCAGTCGGCCGCGTCGATCTCGGTGATCATGTCGGCCAGCTTGAAGCCGGTGCCCTGGAAGCGGCCGATCGGCTGGCCGAACTGCTTGCGCTGGGCGGCGTACGACAAAGCGAGGTCGAAGGCGCGGCGGGCGCGGCCGACGCACATCGCCGCCACGGTCAGGCGGGTGGCGTGCAGCCAGGTGTTGGCCAGGTCGAAGCCCCGCCCCTCCTCGCCCAGCATCTGCTCCGCCGGCACCCGGCAGTCGTCGAAGGTCAGCGTCGAATTGTGGTAGCCGCGATGCGAGACGGAGGCGTAGCCGGGCCGGATCTCGAAGCCCGGCGTGCCGCGGTCGACCAGCAGGCAGGAGATGCGCTTGCGGCCGGCCCCGTCCTCGCCCGTGGCGACGAACAGGATGACGAAATCGGCAACGTCGGCATGGCTGATGAAATGCTTGCTGCCGTTGATCACCCAATCGCCGCCGTCGCGCCGGGCGCTGCAGCTCATGCCCCGCAGGTCGGAGCCGGCGTCGGGCTCGGTCATCGCCAGCGCGTCGACCTTCTCGCCGCGGACACAGGGCAGGAGGTACCGTTCGCGCTGCTCCGGCGTGCCGGCGCAGAGGATGTTGGAGGGCCGGCCCCAGAACACCGTCAGCGCCATCGCGGCGCGGCCGAGCTCGCGCTCGAGCAAAGTGAAGGTCAGGTGGTCGAGGCCGCCGCCGCCGAATTCCTCCGGGATGTTGGGGGCGTAGAAGCCGAGGTCGCGCACCTTGCGCTGGATCTCGCGGCCGACCTCCAGCGCCACATGGCCGGTGCGCTCCACCTCCCGCTCCAGCGGCTGCAGCTCGTTCTCGACGAAGCCGCGCACCGTGTCGACGACCAGCTGCTGCTCGTGGCTGAGCCCGAAATCCATCTTCGCCTCCCTGGCTTTCCGGAAGGCTATTGCGGCGCTGGCCGAGCGGGCGATACCGTTTCGGATCCAGTCGATACGAAATCGGAAACATGGCCGAGCCGCAACGGATCGACATCTTGGTGCTGGACGCCTTCTCCAACCTGACCCTGGCGGCGCTGGTCGAGCCGCTGCGCGCCGCCAACCGCATGGCGGGGAGCCGGCTGTTCGACTGGTCGGTGCTGAGCGAGGATGGCGGCCCGGTCACCAGCAGCAGCGGACTGCGGGTCGACGCCGATGCGGCGATGGCGGCGGGCAATGCCAACACACTCTACGTCGTCGCCAGCTATGAGGCCGAGACGCGTGCGACCCCCGCGGTTCGCCGCTTGCTGCGGGCTGCGGCCCGGCGCGGCGCGGTGATCGCCGGGCTGGAATCGGCACCCTATGTGCTGGCCCTGGCCGGGGTGCTGGACGGGCATCGCGCCACCACCCATTGGGAGGACCTGCGCGACTTCGCCGAACGCTTCCCGGCCGTCACCGCCGTGCCCGACCGCTTCGTGATCGACCGCCGCCGCATCACCGCCGGCGGTGCGCTGCCGACGCTGGACCTGATGCTGGACCTGCTGCGGCGCGAGCAGGGGCTGAGCCTGGCGCTGGCCGTCTCCAGCACCTTCCTGTACGAGGGCGCGCCGCCCGGCCACGACCCGCAGCACATGGTCGCCGCCGGCCGCCTGGCCTGGCAGGACCCGCTGCTGGTGCGGGCGATCCGGCTGATGGAGGCGAATATCGAGGCGCCGCTGCCGGTGGAGGCGATCGCGGCGGAGCTGGGCATCGGCCCGAGAGCCTTGCTGCAGCGCTTCCGGGCCACACTGAGCACTGGCCCCAAGGCCTATTATGCTGAGCTGCGCCTGACACTGGCCCGGCGTCTCTTGGAAAACACCGATCGCCCGGTCAATGATATCGCCGCCGATTGCGGCTTCGCCTCCGGCTCCGCCCTCGCCCGCGCCTTCCGCACCCGCTACGGCATCAATCCGGCCGGGTTCAGGAGGGCCTCCTGACCACGGGGTCGGGCGAGAAGCGGGCCTGGCGGGGGTCGAGCTCATGGCCCTGCCGCTCGGTCAGCAGGCCGTACAGCTCCGGCCGCCGGCCGCGGATCCAGCGCCGGCCGGTCGACAACGGCAGCAGGTCGAGGTCGAGATCGGCCGTCACCATCGCGTCATCGGCCACGCCGGTCTCGGCCAGGATGCGGCCATAGGGGTCCAGCACCATGGCGTTGCCGGTGCGCACCTCGCCGTCATCCTCGCCGACGCCGTTGCTGAACAGCAGGAACAGGCCGTTGTCATGCGCTCGCGCCGGCAGCCAGCGCATCAGCCAGCCGCGGCCCTTCGGCCCGGCGAACTCGGCCTCGATCGCCGCCGGATCCTCGTGCCGCCGCTGCCACAGCGCCGGGTCGATCAGCCCCATGGCGTGCGGGCTGCGCGAGGCGCAGCCGCCGGTCTGGTGCGGCGCCAGCAGGATCTCGGCGCCCAAAAGGGCCGTCGCCCGGGCATTCTCGACCAGGTTGTTGTCCCAGCAGATCAGCACGCCCAGCCGCACGCCCCAGGGCGTGTCGAACACGGTGTAGCGGTTGCCGCTGGCGATGTGGTCGCTTTCGAAGGCGTGCAGCTTGCGGTGGCAATGCACCGACCCATCCGGCAGGCACACGGCGTAGGAATTGTAGAAGCGGCCATCGCCGCCCGCCTCGACCAGCCCGGCGCCGATCGCCATGCCGTGCTGCACCGCCAGGTCGCGCACTTCCTGCACCGACGGCCCGTCAGGCACCGGCTCGGCAAGGGCGGCGATGGCATCGCGGCCCAGGTTGCGGACATGCCAGTAGCCGGTGATGCACATCTCCGGGAAGGCCAGGATCTTCACGCCCTCCGCCGCCGCGGCTTCGGTGAAGTGGCGGATGCGGGACAGGTTGTACGGCTTGTCGTCGGCCTGGTGCCGGAACTGGACGGTGGCGGCGCGCAGCAGGGTCATCACGGCCTCGCGGGGATGTCGATGCCGCGACTCTAGCTGCCGGACGGCCTGTGCATGGACTATCATCGCCGCACCATGCCCGATCGAAACCGCACAGCCCTGGACTGGGACGATGTCCGCTATGCCGTCGCCCTGGCCCGGCACGGCAGCCTCTCCGCCACCGCCCGGGCGCTGGGGGTGAACCATGCCACCGTCTCGCGCCGGCTGGACGGGCTGGAGCGGGCACTGGGCCGGCCGATCTTCGACCGCCGCCCCGACGGCTATCGCCCCAACGCCGCCGGCGCCGCGGTGCTGGCCGAGGCCGAGGCGATGGAGGCCGGGGCGCTGGCCCTGCTGCGCCGGCTGGATCCCGTCGAGGAAGGGCCGGTCGGGCCGGTGCGGCTGACCACCGCCCGGTCGCTGGCGCTGGGCTTCCTGATCGACCGGCTGGACGGGCTGCGCCGGCGCCATCCGGGCATCGCGCTGGAGCTGGTGCTGGAGACGCGGATCACCAGCCTGGCCCGGCGCGAGGCCGAGATCGCCCTGCGCCTGGGCCGGCCGGCGGACAGCACCCTGGTCGGGCGGCGGGTGGCGAGCATCGCCTATCGCGCCTATGCCGCGCCCTCGGTGGCGGCCGAGGCGGCGTCCGGCGGCACGCCGCCGCTGATCGGCGACGCGGAGGGCGAGACGGAGGCGACATGGCTGGCGCGGCGCCATCCCGGCCGCCCGGTGGCCTTCCGCTGCGATAGCCAGATGGCCCAGGCCGCGGCCGCCCGCGCCGGCTGGGGCGTGGCGCTGCTGCCGCGCTTCCTGGGCGACCCCGACCCCGGCCTGGCGCCGGTGGCGCTGGATGCCCTGCCGCCGCCGCGCGAGATCTGGCTGCTGATCCGCCCCGATCTCGTCGAGGTGCCGCGGGTGCGGGTGGTGGCCGACGCCCTGGCGGATCTGTTCCGGGAGAACCGGGCCCTGTTCGGCTAGGTCCGGAACACGCCCCGCAGCAGCGCCGCGACCGCCAGCGCCAGGACGCCGGCCACGGCGACCGGGATCGCCGCCGCCGGCCAGCCGGCGGCATCGACCACGCCGCCGACCGCCACCGGGCCGATGACTTGGCCGAGATTGCTGCCCTGCATGGTCAGGCCGAGCGTCATCGGCCCGAGGCCCGGCTTCGGCGTTACCAGCGCCGCGGCGCCCAGCACCGTCGCCGGCAGCAGCCCGCCGACGCCGGAGAAGACGACGCAGAGCAGGAACACCACGATCGGCGGCAGTGGGAGGGCGAAGATGGCGATGCCGGTCAGGGTCATGACAGCGGCGGCGGTGGCGATCAGCACCCAGCGGGCGATGCCGCGGCCGAGCAGCAGGCCAGCGGCCAAGTTGCCCAGCACATTGGCGCCGACCGCGACGGCGCTGAGCGCACCGGCCGCGGCGACGGCCACGCCCATCCGCTCCATCAGCAGCACCGGCAAAAAGCTGGCGAGAGCGAAATACAGCAGGCTGTACAGCACGAAGGCGGAGGCCAGCAGCAGCGGCCCGCGTGAGGTCGCCGTCAGCCTCGCGTCCCGGCCGATCTCGCGCCAGGACAAGCCGTCCGGCACGCGGTCACGCGCCCGGACAGCGACGAGCACCAGCAGGACGAAGGCGCCGGCCAGCACGGCGTTGGCGAGCCAGAACGGCCGCCAGCCGGCCAGCGAGGCGCCGAGCAGCAGCGCGATCGCCATGCCGGCCGGCATGAAGGCGCTCCAGATCCCGAAGGCGAGGTCGCGGTCCTCCTCCGCTACGATGCGCTGCAGCAGCGCCGGCGCGGCGACCACGACCAGCAGGAAGCCCAAGCCTTCGAGCACACGGGTGGCGAGCAGCAGCGGGAAGCTGCCGGCCGCCGAGCCGACGACGCTGCCCAGCGCCAGGGCGGCGAGTCCGAGCGCCAGCAGCCGGCGGTCGCCGAACCGGGTCACTGCCGCGCCTGCCGGGATGCCGCCGACCACGCCCAGCAGGGCGAAGACCGACATGATCCAGCCGGCCGCCTCCAGCCCAAGGCCGAATTCGCCGCGCAGGGCCGGCAGGGCGATGGCGCCCTTGCCGACCTGCAGCGCCGCGACCACGCCAGAGGCGACGACCACCGCGACCGCGATCCAGCGGGTCGGCACCGCCCCGGCCCGTGCCAGGGCTGGGGTCACGCCGCGGACTCCCGCAGCGATTGGCTGCTCTGGATCGCGCGGGTCCAGTGGACCAGGCGCTGCAGCATCCGGGCCAGGATCGCCCGCGTCGGCTCGTCGGTGAGGCGCAGATCCTCGTCGAACTTCCCGGCAGCGCGGCCGACGAAGATCTCCGGCTGGTTCAGCACATGCAGGCCGGTGGTGATCGCCACGTCGCGCAGATGCAGCTGCGCCCGCACCGTGCCCATCCCGGCCGAAGCGCCGAGGATGGCGACCGGCTTGCCGACCAGCACCGAGGCGCCGTAGGGGCGGGACGCCCAGTCCAGCGCGTTCTTCAGCGCCGGCGCGATCGAGTAGTTGTACTCCGGCACCGCCAGCAGCAGTGCGTCGGCCGCCTCGATCTTCGCTTTCAGCGCCTGCACCGGCGCCGGGAGGCCCTCGGCCTCGACATCCTCGTTGAAGAAGGGCAGGTCAATGAGCGGATGGATCTCGAGCGCGGCATCGGCGGGCAGCAGCTCGCTTGCGGCGCGCAGCAGCGCGGTGTTCAGCGAGGCCCGGCGCAGGCTGCCGGACAGGCCGAGGATGCGGATCGGGTCGGACATGCGAAGTCCCTTCCAGATGGGCCGGCGCTCGTTCCATGGCGCCGGGTCCAATGGGATCTGGCCCGGAACCGGCATAATGCCCATTCGCCAGATTCGTATGCGCCCTATACGGTTCCGTATAGCTACGCTGGATTAAGTTCCGGCGCTCGCGCCTTCAGCTCGGCCACGGCGAAGTCGATGAAGGCGCGGATGCGCGGCGAGTCCCGCAGGTCGGCATGCACCCCCAGCCGCACCGACTGCACCGGGCAGGACACCGGCGTCTCGATCCGCCGCAGCGCCGGGCGCGCATCGCCCAGGAGCCGCGGCAGGGCTGCCATCGCCAGTCCCGTCTCGGCCGCGGCCATCTGCGATCCCAGCCCGCTGGTGCGCGCGATCACCCGCGCCTGGGGCGCGATGCCGCGCAGCCAGACCGCCTGGGTCGACCGGCTGGCGAAGTCATACATGGTGACCACGGCATGGCCGGCGCAGCCGGCGGAGAAATCCGGCGGGCCGTGCCGGTCGAGATAGCCAGGCGTGGCGTAGAGGCCGTAGCCGACCTCCGCCACCTTGCGCTCGATCAGGTCCTCCTGGGCGAAGGCGGCGAAGCGGAAGGCCAGGTCGGCCTCGCGCCGGGACAGGTTGAACATGCGCGGCTCGTTCAGGAGCTCGATCGCCACCAGCGGGTGCAGGGCTCCGAACCGGGCGGTGATCGGGCTGACGACATAGTCGCCGAACCAGTCCAGGCTTGTAACGGTTATCGCACCCTGCAGGCCGGTGTCGCGCGCGGCGATCCGGCGCTCGACCGCCAGTGCCCCCTCCTCCATCCGCTCCAGCCCGTCGACCAGCGCGGCGCAGAGCGGCGTCGGCGACAGGCCGCCGGCGGAGCGCTCGAACAGCTTGACCCCGATCCGCCGCTCCAGTCCGTCGAGCCGACGGCTGACCGTCGGCTGGGTGGTGCGCAACGCCCGCGCCGCGGCGCTGAGCGACCCGTGCCGGGCGACGGCGAACGCGATCTTCAGGTCGTCCCAATCCATGCAGGGACTATACGGAACTGCATGGATGGCCGGAAGGGTCGCTTCCCCGCCGGTCAGCCCTCAGGGGCAGGGGCTCGGATACGCCGTGTGAATCGCGTCGATGCCCTGCACCACCTCGGGCGACAGCTTCACATCGGCCGCGGCGATGTTGGTGCGCAGCTGCTCCATCGAGGTCGCACCGATGATCACCGAGGTCATGAACGGCCGCGACAGGGCATAGGCGATCGCCATCTGCGCTTGGTCCAGCCCATGGTCGCGCGCCAAAGCGATGTAGCGCCGGGTCGCCGGCTCGGCGTTCAGCGTGTCGTAGCGCGACTTGCGGCCGTCGACGGCGCGGCGTGAGCCCGGCGGGATCTGGCCGTCGAGATACTTGCCGGTCAGGGTCGCGGCGGCGAGGGGTGCGTAGCCCAGCAGCCCGATATCCTCGCGATGGGCGCATTCGGCGAGGCCCACCTCGAAGCTGCGGTTCAGCAGGTTGTAGGGGTTCTGGATCGAGACCGGTCGCGGCAGGCCCAGCCGGTCCGACGCCTCGACGAAGCGCATCAGGCCCCAGGGCGTCTCGTTCGACAGGCCGACATGGCGGATGCGGCCGGCCTTCACCTCGTCGGCCAGCGCCGCCAGCGTCTCCTCCGGCGCGATGAAATCCTCGGCCGTGTCATGGGCGTAGCCGAGCTTGCCGAAGCTGTTCACCGAGCGGTTCGGCCAGTGCAGCTGGTACAGGTCGATCCGGTCGGTCTGCAGCCGCTTCAGGCTGGCCTCGACCGCGGCCTTGACGTTCCTGGCGTCGAGCCGTGGCTTGCCGTCGCGGACATGGGCCAGATGCGCACCCGGGCCGGCGATCTTGGAGGCCAGGACCACCTGGTTGCGCTTGCCGGACTTCGCGAACCAGCTGCCGATGATCTCCTCGGTCCGGCCGTAGCTCTGGGGTGTCGGCGGCACCGAATACATCTCGGCCGTGTCCCAGAAGGTGACGCCGCGGTCGAGCGCGTAGTCCATCTGGGCATGGCCCTCGGCCTCGGTGTTCTGCGTGCCCCAGGTCATGGTGCCGAGGCAGATCGCGGTGACGTCGAGGCCGGTGCGGCCGAGCGGACGCTGTTCCATCAGGGGCTCCGGGAAGCGGATCGTGATTGGTCGGACGATTTCGCTATAGCCGGAAACGCTGCCGGACGGAACCGCGATGCGGCCTCAGCCGGTCTTCGCCAGGCCGCTGGATCGGATCAGCTCGATCACCGCGGGGGCGATGCGCTCGACGATCGCCTTCACCCCCGCGGCGTTCGGATGCATACCGTCGGCTTGGTTCAGCGGCGCCACCATCGCCACCCCGTCGAGGAAGAAGGGGTAGAGGGCCACGCCATGGGCCTTGGCCAGGTCCGGAAAGATCGGGTCGAAGGCAGCGGCATAGGCCGCGCCGAGATTTGGCGCGGTCCGCATCCCGGCCAGCAGCACCGGGATCTTCTCCTGGCCCAGCCGGGTGAGGATCTTGTCGAGATTGGCCCGGGTCGAGGCCGGGTCGAGGCCGCGCAGCATGTCGTTGGCGCCGAGCTCGACGATGGCGAGGTCGGGCTTGTCGGCCAGGGTCCAGTCCAGCCGGTCGAGCCCGCCGGCGCTTGTGTCGCCGGAGACGCCGCCATTCAGCACCGTCACGTCATGGCCCTGGGCCCGCAGTGCCGCCTCGAGCTGCGGCACGAAGCCGTCCGCCGGATCCAGGCCGAAGCCGGCGGTCAGGCTGTCGCCCAAAGCGAGGATGCGGATCGTTCCCGCCTGCGCCAGGCCGGGCAGCGCGGCGACGGCGCACAGGGCCAGGAGCGCCGCATTGAAAAGGCGCCGCGCGGCGCCATCTGTCCGAAGTCGGGCAAAAGGGATGCGCATGGACGGGACCACTCCTGCACCGCAGGCCGGCTTCGAGGCCGGAAAGGCCGCCAGCATCCGGCTGATCGATGTGCACCTTGAATTGGCGAGCGCGGCCGGCCCCGTCAACATCCTGCGCGGAATCGACCTGTCGGTCGGCGCCGGCGAGGTGGTGTCGATCGTCGGTCCCTCCGGCTCCGGCAAATCCAGCCTGATGATGCTGATCGGCGGGCTGGAACGGCCGACCCAGGGCCGGGTCGAGGTCGCCGGGCGCGAGCTGTCGGCGCTGGGCGAGGACCAGCTGGCGCTGTTCCGGCGCGACCATGTCGGCATCGTGTTCCAGAACTTCCACCTGGTGCCGACCATGACGGCGCTGGAGAATGTCGCCATCCCGCTGGAGTTCGCCGGTGCCGCCGACGCCTTCGAGCAGGCGGCGGAGCGGCTGCGCGCCGTCGGGCTGGGCCATCGCCTGAGCCATTATCCCGGCCAGCTGTCGGGCGGCGAGCAGCAGCGCACCGCGCTGGCCCGCGCCTTCGCCACCGACCCCGACGTGATCCTGGCCGACGAGCCGACCGGCAACCTGGACGGCGAGACCGGCCGGCATGTGATCGAGCTGATGTTCGACCTGTCGCGCAAGCGCGGCGCCACGCTGCTGCTGATCACCCACGATCCGGCGCTGGCGGCGCGCTGCGACCGCATCGTCCGGCTGGTCGACGGCCGCATCACCGATGCCGGCATGGCCCCCTCCGCCGCCCTGGCCCGGCTGAAATGAGCTCCCGCGGCGCCGCAGGCGGCGCAACCAGCCTCCGTAACGCCGCACGCCTGGCCCGGCGCGAGCTGCGCGGCGGCCTCAAGGGCTTCCGCATATTCCTGGCCTGCCTGGCGCTGGGCGTCGGCGCCATCGCCGCGGTGCAGTCGGTGGCCGACGGCATCCGCAGCAGCATCGCCGAGGACGGCCAGGCCATCATGGGCGGCGATGTCGAGCTGCACCGGTCGTACCAGCCGGCGACGGCCGAGGAGCGGGCGCGGTTCGAGGCCGCCGGTCTGGTGTCGGAGGTGGTCGAGACGCGCGGCATGGCCCGCAACCCGCAGGACGAGGCGACGACGCTGGTCGAGCTGAAGGCTGTCGACGGCGCCTATCCGCTGTACGGCCGGATGGAGTTGGAAGGCGGCGGCGACCTGCAGGCGGCCCTGGCCCGGCAGGACGGCGTCTGGGGTGCCGTCGCCGACCCGGATGTGGCGGCGCGGCTGGGCCTTGCCGCCGGCGACAGGATCGCTGTCGGCGATGCCGTGCTGCAGCTGCGCGGCACCATCGCGCGCGAGCCTGACAAGGCCGGCGGCGGCTTTTCCATCGGGCCCCGCCTGATGATCGCCCGCGGCGCGCTCGACGCCAGCGGGCTGATCCAGCCCGGATCGATGCTGTCCTACGACTACCGCCTGGCGCTGCCGCCCGGCACCGACGTGCGCGCCGCCGCCGGCCGGTTCAAGGACCAGCTGCAGGACGGCATCTGGCGGGTGCGCGACGACCGCGACGCCGCGCCGGGGCTGCGCCGGACCATCGACCAGCTGACCATGTACCTGACCCTGGTCGGGCTGACCGCCCTGCTGGTCGGCGGTGCCGGGGTCGGCAACGCCGTGCGGGCCTGGCTGGATGCGCGGCTGGCCACCATCGCTACGCTGAAATGCCTGGGCGCGCCCGGGCGGCTGATCTTCCAGACCTATCTGCTGCAGGTGCTGGTGCTGTCCGCCCTCGGCATCGCCATCGGCCTGGCCATCGGCGCCGCCGCGCCCTCGGCCGTCGCCGCTCTGATCCAGGGGCTGCTGCCGGTCGAGGCGCGGATCGGGGTCTATCCCGGCGCCCTGCTGCTGGCCGCCGGCTTCGGCCTGCTGACCAGCCTGACCTTCTCGCTGTGGCCGCTGGCCCGCGCCACGCGCATCCCGGCCGCGGCACTGTTCCGCGACCGGGTGGCACCACGCCATGCCCGGCCGGCCGTCCCCTTCATCGCCGCCACCGTGCTGTGCGCCGCCGCCCTGGCCGGCCTGGCCGTCGCTACAGCGGCGGACCCGAAGCTGGCCGCGATCTTCGTCGCCGGCGCGGTCGCCGCCATCCTGCTGTTCACCGGCACCGCCCTGGGCGTCATGGCACTGTCCCGCCGTGCCCCCCGGCCGCGCCGGCCGGGACTGCGCCTGGCCCTGGCCAACCTGCACCGGCCGGGCGCGCCGACGCCGCAGATCGTGCTGTCGCTCGGCCTCGGCCTCACCGTGCTGGCGGCGATCGCCCTGATCCAGGGCAACATGGACCGGCAGATCAAGGACAGCCTGCCCGACCAGGCGCCGTCCTTCTTCTTCGTCGACGTGCAGAAGTCGCAGAAGCAGCAGTTCGACGCCTTGATCCAGGGCACGCCGGGCGCCGCCGACCTGGCCGAGGTGCCCAGCCTGCGCGGCCGCATCACGGCGGTGAACGGGGTTCAGGCCGAAAAGGCGGTGGTCGACCCGAGCAAGTCGAGCTGGCTGCGCGGCGACCGCGGCGTCACCTATGCCGCGGCGATGCCGCCGAAGGACAAGCTTCTGCAGGGCCAGTGGTGGCCGGCTGGCTATGACGGCCCGCCGCAGATCTCGGTGTACAAGGACATCGCCGAGATCTTCGGGCTGAAGCCGGGTGACCGGATGACGGTGAACGTGCTGGGCCGCGACCTCGAGGCCGAGGTCGCCAACATCCGCGACATCGACTGGAGCACGCTGGGCATCAACTTCACCCTGATCCTGTCGCCGAAGCCGCTTTCGGCCGCGCCGCACACCTGGCTGGCGACGGTGCGGGTGCCGCCGGCCGGGGAGCTGGCGCTGCAGAAGGCGGTGACCGAGGCCTTTCCCAACGTCACCACGGTGCGCCTGAAGGACGCGCTGGAGACCGTGAACGCGCTCCTGTCCCAGATCGGCACGGCGGTGCGGTCGACCGCCGGCGTCACCCTGCTGGCCGGCGCGCTGGTGCTGGCCGGAGCGGTGGTGGCCGGACATCGCAGGCGGATCTATGACGCGGTGGTGCTGAAAGTGCTGGGCGCCACCCGCGGCGACATCCTGCGCGCCTTCCTGATCGAATACGGCCTGCTGGGCCTGCTGACCGCCGTGATCGCCTGCGCCCTGGGCAGCGTCGCCGCCTGGGGCGTGCTGACCTTCGTGATGGAGATCGACTGGACCTTCCTGCCCCTGACCCTGCTGGGCACCGCGGCGCTGTGCGTCGCCATCACCCTGGGCTTCGGCTTCCTCGGCACCTGGGTGGCGCTGGGCCAGAAGGCGGCGCCGCTGCTGCGGAACGAATAGGACGCGCCTGAGGCCCTTCGGCGCAGGCCGCAACTGTTGTATGTTGGCCCGACGCTGCCAATATTTCAGCCGCGTGGTTCTTCACCACACTAGGGGTTTTCAAGATGGCCTTCGATCCACAGGGCCGCTACGCAACACCGGGCGCCGGCGCGCGCACCATCGAGCGTGCGGCGTTCGACGAGGGTCTGCGGCAGTACATGCTGCGGATCTACTGGTACATGGCCGGCGGCCTGCTGGTCAGCGGCATCACCGCCGCGCTGGTGATGTTCACCCCGCTCGGCGGCGTGTTCCTGGCGGTCAACGCCTTCGGCCGGGTCGGCCTGACCGGCCTGGGTTGGGTGGCGCTGCTGGCGCCGATCGGCCTGATCTTCTGGATGAGCATGGGCGTCCGCTCGATGAGCGCGTCCACGCTGCAAACGCTGTACTGGGCCTTCGTCGCCCTGCAGGGCATCGGCCTGGCGCCGGTGCTGCTGGCCTATACCGGCGAGAGCGTGGTCCGGGTGTTCTTCATCACCGCCGCGTCCTTCGCGGGGTTGAGCCTGTACGGCTACACCACCCAGCGCAGCCTGTCGGCCTTCGGCTCATTCCTGATCATGGGCCTGATCGGCATCGTGATCGCCAGCCTGGTCAACATCTTCCTGGCCTCGAGCGGCCTGGCCTTCGTCATCAGCGTGCTCGGCGTGCTGATCTTCGCCGGCCTGATCGCCTACGACACCCAGCGGCTGAAGGAGCAGTATGCCGAGGGGCTGGGCCAGGAGGTCGAGACCAAGACCGCAGTCTGGGGCGCGCTCACCCTGTACCTGAACTTCCTGAACCTGTTCCTGTTCCTGCTGCGGCTGCTCGGCAACCGCAACTGACGGGACCGTCGTCACGACGGACAGCCCGGCGGCTTCGGCCGCCGGGCTTCGCTTTTCCGGACCGCCCCATCGACATGGATATGACCGAAGCCGTTCCCGACCAGACCCGAAAAAGCCGCCTGGCCGATGCGCTGGACAGCTGGATCGTCGACCACTGCCTGTTCCGGACCTTCGTCAACACTCGGGTCGAGATCGCGCCGGGGATCTGGCGTTCGGGCCAGCCGCTGCCCTACCAGATCCGCGGCATGGCGCGCGACGGCATCCGCACCATCGTCAACCTGCGCGGCCCGCGCGACTGCGGCTCCTACCGCCGCGAGGCCGAGGCCTGCCGCCGCTACGGCATCACCCTGGTCGACATCACCACCAAGTCGCGCGACGCGCCGAAGCGCGAGGTGCTGCGGCGGCTGCGCCAGGTGCTGGAGACGGCGGAGCAGCCGATCCTGTTCCACTGCAAGTCCGGCTCCGACCGCGCCGGGCTGATGGCGGCGCTGTACCTGATCAGCCAAGGCCGCCCGGCGGCAGAGGCGCTGAAGCAGCTGCACTGGCGCTACCTGCATTTCAAGAAGTCGCCGACCGGGGTGCTGGACCGCCTCATCGAGGCCTATGGCGAGGCCCATGCGCGCGAGCCGATCGGCTTCTGGGACTGGGTCGAGAACGGCTACGACCGCAAGGCGGTCAAGGCCTCCTTCACCCCGAGCGGCCTCGCCACCATCATCGTCGACCGGGTGCTGGGGCGGGAATAGCTGGCTTCCTGCAGGTCCGAATTCGGTCTATATTCAGGCCGAGGCAAGGAGGCCGCCATGAAGCTGTCCGACCGCATCAAGCCGATCAGCTACCTGAAAGCCCATGCCCCCGAGGTGATCCAGGGGCTGCGGGAGGGTCAGGAGCCCTTCATCATCACCGTCAACGGCGAGGCCAAGGCGGTGCTGCAGGACATCGACAGCTACGAGCAGACCCAGGAGACGCTGGCGCTGCTGAAGATCCTGGCGCTGGGCGAACGCGAGATCGAGGCAGGCGAGGGGCTGCCCGTCGATGAAGCCTTCGCCGAGATACGGGCCAACCTCAAGATCTGATTCGCGATGGCGCTCAAGGTCATCCTGTCGCGTGCCGCAAGGCGGGACGTCGAGGAGATCTGGCGTTTCATTGCGGAACATGACTCCGTCGAGAATGCCAGCAGGGTGCTGGAAGCCCTCCAAGACGCAATGAAAGGGCTCGGAAATTTGCCACAGCGCGGCAACATCCCGAAGGAATTGAGGGCGTTCGGCAATACCGATTACCGCGAAATACACTACAAGCCGTACCGCATCATCTATCGGATCGGCGTGGCAACCGTGAACGTCCATGGCGTTTTCGATGGCCGCCGGAATATGCAGATTCTGCTGCAGCGCCGACTGCTGAAATCGCCCTGAACCGAATCAAAAGGGCGCAGCCTCGGCCGCGCCCTTTCCCGTTTCTTCCCTAAACCCGGTTCTTCTTACGCGTAGTGCTGGCCGAAGCGGTTGGCCAGGAAGTCGGACAGGTTCGCCTGCTCCTGCCGCACGAAGCCGCTCTGCGGCAGCTTGCCGGAGCGATGCAGGTCGACCATGGCGCAGATGCCGGCCGCGGTCGTCACCTGGATCGCGCTCCACAGCTGGCCGCCGATCTCCTTGGCATAGACCTTCTTGGCGTAGGTCTCCTGCATCAGGCGGCCTTCCTTCTTGCCCCAGGCGGTGACGAAGATCAGGACCACGTCCTGCTTGGTCATCGGGATCGAGGCCTCGAGCACGTCCTTCAGGATGTCGCGGCGCTGGCCCAGCTGCAGCTCGTTGACCAGCAGCTTGACGATGTCGCGATGGCCCGGATAGCGCACGGTCTTGTAGTTCAGGAACTTGACCTTGCCGTCCAGCGTCTCGCACAGCGTGCCGAGGCCGCCCGAGGTGTTGAATGCCTCGTAGTCGATGCCGTCGAGCGAGATGTGCTCCATGCCCTCGAGCGGCAGCACCTCGCGCAGCTCGCCCTCATGGATCGCCTCGCAGGGATTGCAGTACTCGTTGATCAGCCCGTCGGTCGACCAGGTCAGGTTGTATTTCAGCGCGTTCGACGGATAGACCGGCAGGGCGCCGACGCGCATATGCACGGTGTGCAGCTCGTCGAAGCGCTTGGCCAGGTCGTAGCCGACGATCGAGATGAAGCCCGGCGCCAGGCCGCATTGCGGGGTGAAGGCGGTCTTCGCGCCCTCGGCGAGCGCCTTGACCTGGCGGGTGCTCTCGACGTCCTCGGTCAGGTCGAAGTAATGGGCGCCGCGGTCCTTGGCCGCCTCGGCGATCAGCGGCGTCAGGTGGAACGGCGCGGCCGAGATCACCACGTCATGGCCGGACACCGCGTCGCGCAGCGCCTGGGTGTCGTCGAAGCGCAGCTGGCGCTTGGCGACGCTGCCGTCCAGCCGGTCGAGCATGCCCTGGTCCTGGTCGCCGACGGTGAGGTCGTAGTCGCCGGTGGCGGTCAGCAGGGCGGTGATGCAGGTGCCGATCTTGCCGCCGCCGAGCAGCAGAACCTTGGTCATGACGCCTCTCCTTCAGACGGACGCCCCAGGGCGAGAGCGCCTGGGTGGTATGGATGGCGCCGTGTCTACACCCGCCCGAAAACCGCAGAAAGCCTTGCATTCACGCGTTCCGGAAGGTGCGCGCGGAGGCTGGCCGACCTTCGAGTCGCCGGTGGATCGGAGAAGGAGCGAAAGATAATTAGCCGACCGGATTCTGTGACCAGAGGCCCTTTCAACACTGATTCTTCGGGGTAGGTTGGGCTCGCATGCGAACCCGCCCTCGACGATCCATTATGCCACCACCTCCGGCCGCAGTCGGACGACGCCGCGCAGCATCTCGCCGGGCTGCAGCACGGCCATGCCGGTGTCAGTGCGGCCGGACTCGGCGAGGTTGAAGGCGTCGGTGGCGTTGCTGACCGGCTCGACGCAGACATAGGGGTCGTCCGGCGAATAGCAGACCATGAAGTCGAAGGGCGCGTCCGCTTCCATCACCAGCCGGGCGCGATGCTCCGGCCAGTCGATCACCGCCCGCCGGTCCCAGCCGGTGAAGTTGTTGTCCATCCGCACCGCAGCGGGCCGGACGCCGCGCCGGAAATCCTTCTCCGGCGGCGGCTCGACCAACTCCAGCGGCATCACCTCGGAATCGTTGAGCCACATCCGCTCGATCCCGGCGGTCACCACCGTCTCCGGCGTGCGCGGGAAGTAGAAATGCTGGCCCAGCCCCGCCGGCATCGGCTCGCGGCCGGTGTTCTCGAGCGACAGCACGAGATCGAAGCCGGCCGGGGTGAGCTCGAATTCCTGCCGCGCCCGGTATGGGAACGGCCAGGCATCGGCGGCGTAGTCGTCGACCAGCACGCAGCGCGTCGCCGACCGCTCCAGCACCGCCCAGGGGCGCTGCCAGCCATGGCCGTGCAGCTGGTGCCGCTCGCGCGTGTTCAGCGGCAGTTGCACCTCCCGCCCCCGGAAGCGGAAACGGCCCTCGCGGATCCGGTTCGAGAACGGGGTGAGCGGGAAGTTGGCGAGGCCGAGCGGGCTGCCCGCCGCCAGCGCCTCGGAGGTGGCCGGGCGCAGCCAGTCTCGCCGTGCATCCCCACTGCCGGTCCAGTATGCGGCGATGCCGCCGCCGATCGCCGGCACGATGTCGACCCCGCTATCGCCCGTGCGCAATTGCACCGTCTCGACCGTCATTCCATCCTCCCGTTGCGCTGCCCTTGCCGGCCATGATCGGCAATGCTTGACGTCGATCCGCCGAGGGCTCAATACTCTCATTTGTATGATGAATAACAAGAAGCGTGATCGGCAAGCCAGATCGCGCCGCTGAGGAAAGGCCGTGGTCGAGAAGAGCGGAGAGAATGTCGTTCGTGCGGACGGCATGTGGATGGCCCGTGGCAGGACTGCCCGGCGCGACCCCGACCTGTGTATCGACCGGAGCGTGATCGTCGGACCGACGGAAGGCGGCGGAGCCGGGACGCTGCGGCGCCCGAGCGGCTTCGGCCGCGTCTGACCGGCAGCAGGAAAGGGGAACAGATGTCCGGGCCGGAGAGACCAGTCGGGGAGAGATCGATCGCGATGGCCGCCGCGGATGCGACATTGGCCGGGACCCCGGCGCTGCGCCGAGGCCGTCGCCCCGCGGAGGCCGCAGGCATCGCCGACCAGCCGCATGGCGGCAGCAAGACCTTCTCGCGCCGGTCGCTGCACGGCCAGATCGCCTATGACATCGGCACCCGGATCGTGCGCGGCGACATCCGGCCCGGCACCGTGCTGCCGAACGAATCCGACCTGTCGGCCCAGTTCTCGGTCAGCCGGACCGCGCTGCGCGAGGCGATCAAGGTGCTGGCGGCCAAGGGGCTGGTCGAATCCCGTCCCAAGACCGGCACGCGGGTGCGGCCGCGCGGCGAATGGAACATGCTGGACCCGGACCTGCTGGCCTGGCAGTTCGCGACCCAGCCGATGGAGCAGCTGGCCAAGGACCTGTTCGAGATCCGCCAGATCATCGAGCCGGCGGCGGCGGCGATGGCGGCGGAGCGCGGCGACGACGGCCAGCGCGAGGCGATCAGCCGCGCCTTCGCCGACATGGAGGCGGCGCCGGACGGCGACGCCTCGGTCGAGCCTGACCTGCGCTTCCATCAGTCGATCCTAGCGGCGTCGAACAACGAGTTCCTGCAGCCGCTCGGCGCCCTGATCGAGACCGCCATGGCGTCCAGCTTCCGCGTCACCAACAACGAGCCCGGGGCCCTGCAGGTGTCGCTGCCGCGCCACCAGGCGGTGCGCGACGCCATCCTGGCGCGCGAGCCGGAGGAGGCGCGCCGGGCGATGCGGATCCTGCTCGAGGACGCGGTGCAGGACATGCGCCGCGCCCTGCCGCACATCAAACCGAAATCCTGATCACAGCCTAGCCAACAAGGACCCTTCGCAATGGCTGACGACGCCGGCAGCAGCAACAACAAGAAGCGTTACCGCTCCTCCCATTGGTTCGGCACCCACGACAAGGACGGCTTCCTGCACCGCAGCTGGATGCGCAACCAGGGCCTGCCGGACCATGTGTTCGACGGCCGGCCGGTGATCGGCATCTGCAACACCTTCTCCGAGTTGACCCCCTGCAACGCCCATTTCCGCAAGCTGGCGGAGCATGTGAAGCGCGGCGTGTGGGAGATGGGCGGCTTTCCGGTCGAGTTCCCGGTGTTCTCGACCGGCGAGACCAATCTGCGGCCGACCGCGATGCTGTACCGCAACCTGGCGGCGATGGATGTCGAGGAGGCGATCCGCGCCAATCCGATCGACGGCGTCGTGCTGATGACCGGCTGCGACAAGACCACGCCGTCGCTGCTGATGGGCGCGGCCAGCTGCGACGTGCCGGCGATCGTCGTCTCCGGCGGCCCGATGCTGAACGGCCGCTACCAGGACCGGACCATCGGCTCGGGCACCGCGGTCTGGCAGTTCGACGCCGACGTCAAGGCCGGGGTGATGAGCCTGCAGCAGTTCATGGAGGCCGAGGCCGCGCAGTCGCGCTCCGCCGGCCACTGCATGACCATGGGCACGGCCAGCACCATGAACTCGATGGCCGAGGCGCTGGGCACCAGCCTGACCGGCTGCGCCGCGATCCCGGCGGTCGACGCCCGCCGCTACGTCATCGCCCATATGACCGGCCGGCGCATCGTCGAGATGGTGCATGAGGACCTGCGGATCTCGAAGATCCTGACCCGCGAGAACTTCCTGAACGCGGTGCGCGTCAACGGCGCCATCGGTGGGTCGACCAACGCCGTGATCCACCTCCTGGCCCTGGCCGGCCGCGTCGGCGTCGATTTCACCCTGAAGGACTGGGACGAGTTCGGCCGCGACGTGCCGACGCTGGTCGACCTGATGCCGTCCGGCCGCTTCCTGATGGAGGATCTCTACTACGCCGGCGGCATCCCGGCGGTGACCCGGGCGCTGGGCGAGAACGGCATGCTGTTCAAGGACGCCCCGACCGTCACCGGCAAGTCGATGTGGGAGAATGTCAAGGCGGCCGCCAACTGGAACCCGGAGGTGATCCGCCCCTGGGACAACGCGCTGGTCAAGCAGGGCGGCATCGTCGTGCTGAAGGGGAACCTGGCGCCTGACGGCGCCGTGCTGAAGCCCTCCGCCGCCACGCCGGAGCTGATGCAGCACCGCGGCCGCGCCGTGGTGTTCGAGAGCATCGAGCACTACAAGGCGCGCGTCGACGACCCGGATCTCGACATCGACGAGACCTGCATCATGGTGCTGAAGAACTGCGGCCCGAAGGGCTATCCGGGCATGGCCGAGGTCGGCAACATGGCGCTGCCGCAGAAGGTGCTGAAGAAGGGCGTGCGCGACATGGTCCGCATCTCCGACGCCCGGATGAGCGGCACCGCCTACGGCACGGTGGTGCTGCACACGGCGCCGGAGGCGGCGGCCGGCGGCCCGCTGGCCCTGGTGCAGGACGGCGACATGATCGAGCTGGACGTCGCCGGCCGGCGGCTGCATCTCGACGTGCCCGACGCGGAGCTGGCGGAGCGCCGCAAGCGCTGGTCGCCGCCGGAGCCGACGATGAAGGGCGGCTATCAGGAGCTGTATGTCCGGCACGTGATGCAGGCGGACAAGGGTGCCGACCTGGACTTCCTGGTCGGCAGCCGCGGCCACGCCGTGCCGCGCGACAGCCACTGAGAACGATCCGGGCCCGTCCCGGCCGGGGCGGGCCCTTTCTTTGCAGACGGACATCATGACCGAATACGCGATCTATCCGTCGCTGCGCGACAAGCCGGTTTTCGTCACCGGCGGCGGCAGCGGCATCGGCGAAAGCATCGTCGAGCATCTGTGCCGGCAGCAGGCACGGGTATTCTTCGTCGACATCGCCGAGGCGGCGTCGACCGCCCTGGTCGACCGGCTGAAGGGCGAGGGGCTGGCGGTGCCGCTGTTCCGGCATTGCGACCTGCGCGACATCGCCGACCTGCGCGCCGCGGTGGCCGAGGCGCAGAAGGCGATCGGGCCGATCCGCGTCCTGATCAACAATGCGGCGCACGACCAGCGCCACGCGCCGGAGACGGTCGAGCCCGACTATTGGGACGAGCGCATGGCGGTGAACCTGCGCCACCAGTTCTTCGCGGCCCAGGCGGTACAGCCGGGGATGCGCGATGCCGGCGGCGGCTCGATCATCAATTTCGGCTCGGTCTCCTGGCGGCTGCGCCAGGGCGGCATGCCGGCCTATACCTCGGCCAAGGCCGGGGTGGAGGGGCTGACCCGCGGCCTGGCCCGCGACTGGGGCCCACAGCACATCCGGGTCAACACGGTGATGCCGGGCTGGGTCATCACCCAGCGCCAGAAGGATCTGTGGCTGACGCCGGAAGCGGATGAGGAGCGCCGGAAGGGGCAGTGCATCCCCGACCAGGTGCTGCCCGTGCATCTGGCGCAGATGACCCTGTGGCTGGCGGCGGACGACAGCGCCATGTGCACCGGCCAGACTTTCGTTGTGGACGCCGGCTGGGCGTCGGGACTGTGAGGCGGAAATGAACCTGATCCAACTGCGCACCAAGGCCGGCGACCGGCGCGTCGGCATCGTCTCGGGCGGCGACACGCTGAAGCTGCTGTCCGCCTTCGACACCACCTACGACCTGGCCCAGGCGGCGATCGCGTCGCGCAAGACCATCGCCGAGCTGGCCGCGGCCGATGACGGCGCCGGCACCGACTCCTACGATGCCGTGATCGCCGAGGCGCGGCTGCTGGCGCCGCTAGACCATCCCGACCCCGCGCATTGCATCGTCACCGGCACCGGCCTGACCCATCTCGGCAGCGCCGACGCCCGCGACCAGATGCACAAGAACCTCGGCGAGGCCGAGAAGCTGACCGACAGCATGAAGATGTTCCGCGACGGCCTGACCGGCGGCAAGCCGGCCGGGGGCGAGACGGGCGGCAAGCCGGGCGTGCAGCCGGAGTGGTTCTACAAGGGCGACGGCTCGATCGTCGTCGCCGGCGAGCAGCCCCTGACCATGCCGTCCTTCGCGCTGGACGGCGGCGAGGAGCCGGAGATCACAGGCTGCTACCTGGTCGGGCCGGACGGCACGCCCTGGCGCGTCGGCTTCACCGTCGGCAACGAGTTCTCGGATCACATCACCGAGCGCCAGAACTACCTGCTGCTGGCGCATTCCAAGCTGCGCCAGTGCTCGGTCGGGCCGGAGCTGCTGGTGGGCAAGCTGCCGGAAGATATCCGCGGCACCAGCCGCATCACCCGCGGCGGCAAGACGATCTGGGAGAAGCCGTTCCTGAGCGGCGAGGCCAATATGAGCCACTGGATCGCCAATCTCGAGCACCATCACTTCAAATACGCGCTGTTCCGCCGGCCGGGTGACGTGCATCTGCATTTCTTCGGCACCGCGACGCTGAGCGTCACTGACGGCATCAAACCGGAGCCGGGCGACCGCTTCGAGATCGAAGCCAAGGCTTTCGGCCGTCCGCTGCGCAACCCCCTCGCGCGCGCGGCGGAGGAGACGGTGACGGTGCGGGCGCTGTAGGCTCGGGCTGGGCACAAGCCCACCCTTCCTGTCATGCCCGGGCTTGACCCGGGCATCCAGAAGCTGTCGACATCCTCTGGATCGCCGGGTCAAGCCCGGCGATGACAATTTGAGAAGAGCGAAGTCGCAGGCTGAACACGGGGAAACGCGGATGAACAGGATCGATCTCGACGGCAAGCTGGCCGTGGTCACCGGCGGGGCGCAGGGCATCGGCCGGGCGGTCGCCGAGCGCTTCATCGCCTCGGGCGCCCAGGTGGTGCTGTGGGACCGCGACAAGGCCCTGGTCGAGGCGACGGCGAAGACCATCGGCGCTACCGGTGTCGCCATCGACGTCACCGATGCCGCTGCCGTGGCCGCGGCGGTGGAGGCCCAGGGCCGGATCGACATCCTGATCAACAATGCCGGCATCGCCGGGCCTTCGGTGAAGACCTGGGACTATCCGATCGACACCTGGCGCCAGGTGATCGAGCTGGACCTGAACGCCGTCTATTACTGCTGCCGGGCGGTGGTGCCGGGCATGATCGCCCGCAACTACGGCCGCATCGTCAACGTCTCGTCGATCGCCGGCAAGGAGGGCAACCCCAACGCCAGCGCCTATTCCGCCGCCAAGTCGGGCGTGATCGCCCTGACCAAGTCGCTGGGCAAGGAGCTGGCAGGCCACGACATCGCGGTCAACTGCATCACCCCGGCGACGGCAAAGACCCGGATCCTGGAGCAGATCAGCCAGGAGCACATCGACTACATGCTGTCGCGCATCCCGCGCGCCCGGTTCCTGAAGGTCGAGGAGGCGGCGTCGATGGTGGCCTGGCTGTGCTCGGCCGAGAACAGCTTCACCACCGGCTCCGTCTTCGACCTGTCGGGCGGCCGCGCGACCTACTGAGCCGGTGCTGCGATGGCCGACCCCGAGCTGCTGGCGGCGCTGCGCCGGATGGGGCTGGCCGGGCCGGACGAGACGCCGCGCTTCACCGCGCTGACCGGCGGCGTCTCCTCCGACATCTTCCGGGTCGATCTCGCGGCCGGCCCGATCTGCGTCAAGCGCGCTCTGGCGAAGCTGCGAGTGGCCGCCGAGTGGCAGGCGCCGGTGGCGCGCAACCTCTACGAGGCGCGCTGGATGCGGGTGGCGGCCGGCATCGTGCCGGCGGCGGTGCCGCGGCTGCTGGGCCAGGACGAAGCGGTCGGTGCCCTGGCTATGGCCTATCTGGCGCCGGAGGACCATCCGGTGTGGAAGGCGGAACTACGCGACGGCCATGCCGACCCGGCCTTCGCCGCCGAGGTCGGACGGCGCCTCGCCGCCATCCATGCCGCCACGGCGAAGGACCCGGCCATGGCGGCGCAATTCCCGACCGACGCGATCTTCTACGACATCCGCCTCGAGCCCTATCTGGTGGCAACGGCGGCCGCCCATCCGGACTGCGCCCCGGCGCTGCACGCGCTGGTCGAGACCACGCGGACGACCAAGCGAGCCCTGGTGCATGGCGATGTCAGCCCGAAGAACATCCTGGTCGGGCCGCAGGGGCCGGTGTTTCTCGATGCAGAATGCGCCTGGTGGGGCGACCCGGCCTTCGACCTGGCCTTCTGCCTGAACCACCTGCTGCTGAAGGGGCTGTGGCGGCCCGGCTCGGCGCCGGATTTCCTGGCCTGCTTCGACGCGTTGGCGGCCGCCTATCTCGCCGGCGTGGACTGGGAATCGGCTGACGCCTTCGAATCCCGTGCCGCCCGGCTGCTGCCCGGCCTGTTCCTGGCCCGCGTCGACGGCAAGTCGCCGGCCGAGTACCTGACCGACCCGGCCCAGAAGGACCGCGTGCGCCGCGTGGCCCGGGCCCTGCTGCTGGACCCGGAGGAGACGTTGGCGAAGGTCCGGACGGCATGGGCGGAGGAGCTGGGTCTATAATTTTACTCTCCCCCTCCCCTTGCGGGAGGGGGCAAGGGGGAGGGGTATGGTGCCGCCGGAACCGATGTCCAACGATCTTCGCGACCCGAATCGTCTCCCGATGATCTCGATCCGGCTCTCTTCGATCGACACCCCCTCCCCCTACCCCCTCCCGCAAGGGGAGGGGGAGAATAGAAGGGATGGACCGGCCGCCGCGGTTGGATTCCGACACGACGGAGGATCGCCATGAAGACCATGCGCCTCCACGAGGCCAGAGCCCGCCTCTCCGCCATCGTCGCGGCTGCTGAAAAGGGCGAGACGACGATCATCACCAAGAATGGCCGACCTGCTGCCATGGTCGTGCCCGTTGAGGACGGCCGGCGTCGCGATACCACCAGGCCCAGCCTCGCCGACTATCTGCTCGGCTTCCCGGGACCGCTGGATGCGCCCCGCGATCCGTCTCCCCTGAAAGAGGTCGATCTATGACCCCCATCACCATCGCCGGGATCCGCGGCCGGCGCGTCTGGGACAGCCGGGGGCGGCCGACGGTCGAGGCCGAGATCCGCCTGGAGGGCGGCGCCCTGGGTCGCGCCATCGCCCCGGCCGGCGCCTCCACCGGCTCCGGCGAGGCGCGGGACAAGCGCGACGGCGGCACGGCCTTCGGCGGCCATGACGTGCAGGGCGCGGTTGCCGCGGTGAATGGCGAGATCGCCCGGGCGCTGGCCGGGTTCGACGCCGCCGACCAGGCCGGGCTGGACCGGGTGCTGATCGAGCTCGACGGCACGCCGGACAAGGCCCGGCTGGGCGGCAACGCCACCATCGCCGTGTCGATGGCCGCGGCCCATGCCGCAGCCGCCGCCGCCGGCCTGCCGCTGTGGCGCCATCTCGGCGGCGACGGCCTGCTGCCGCTGCCCGAGATCCAGATCTTCGGCGGCGGCGCCCATGCCGGGCGGCGGCTGGACGTGCAGGATTTCCTGGTGGTCTGCCCCGGCGCCGGCAGCTTCGCCGAGGCGCTGGACTGGACCGCCGAGGTCTACCGCGCCGCCGGGTCGCTGATGGCCGATGCCGCCAAGCTGTACGGCGTCGCCGACGAGGGCGGCTTCTGGCCCGATTTCGCCGATGCGGCCGAGGCGCTGGACATGCTGGTCCGCGCCATCGAGCGCGCCGGCCGCCGGCCGGGCGAGGAGGTGGCGATCGCGCTGGACGTCGCCGCCTCGGAGTTCGGCCGCAACGGCCGCTACCGCTTCGAGGGACAGGATCTCGACACCGGCCAGATGGTCGATCTCGTCGCCGGCTGGACCAAGCGCTGGCCGATCGTCTCGGTCGAGGACCCAGTGGCAGAGGACGACGCCGCCGGCTTCCGCGCCATCACCGCCGCGATCGGCGACCAGGTGCAGGTGGTCGGCGACGACTTCCTGGTCACCGACGCGACGCGGGTGCGCGACGCCGCGACGGCGCAGGCCTGCACCACCGTGCTGATCAAGCCGAACCAGCGCGGCACCCTCACAGAGACCAAGGCGGCCTGGGAGGCGGCGCAGGCGGCCGGCCTCGGCGGCATCGTCTCCGCCCGCTCGGGCGAGAGCGAGGACACCACCATCGTCGACCTCGCCGTCGGCTGGGGCGTCGGCCAGCTGAAGGTGGGGTCCTTCGCCCGGTCGGAGCGGATGGCGAAGTGGAACGCGGCTCTGCGGATCGAGGAGGCGTTGGGCGGCCGCGCCATCTTCGCCGGCCGAAGCGTCTTGCGCGGGTGACCGGTCTGGGCTGTTCTGCCCGTCCCGCAACCGGATGAGTCCATGAGCCTCGCCTCGCTGCTCGCCCAGATCGATCTGCGCATCCTCGGCCTCGCCATCCTGTTGGTGGCGCTGCTGACCCTGCTGGTCGCGGCGATCCGCCGGCCGAGGCTGGATCTGGCGCCACTGGGCGGCGCGATCGAGGATCTGCGCCGCGACCTGGCCCGAGTGGAGCAGGAGCTGCAGACGGCGGAGCGCCGCAGCGAGGCCTCGGCCGAGGCGCGGGACAGCAGGCAGCGACAGGAGATCGCATTGTCGCTGCGCCACACCGGCGAGACCCTGGTCGGCGCCATGAAGGCAATCGGCGAGACCCAGCAGACCCGGCTGGACACCGTCGCCACCCGGCTGCAGTCGCTATCGGACTCGATGGCGCAGAGCCAGAACCGGCTGCGCGAGACCATGGACCTGAACCTGCAGTCGCTGCGCAAGGAGAACGAGGCGAAGCTGGAGCAGATGCGCGCCACGGTCGACGAGAAGCTGCAGGCGACGCTGGAGGCGCGGCTGCAGACCCAGTTCCAGACCGTGAGCGAGCGGCTGGAGCGGGTGCATCAGGGCCTGGGCGAGATGCAGGTGCTGGCCGGCGGCGTCGGCGACCTGAAGAAGATGCTGTCCGGCGTAAAGACCCGCGGCACCTTCGGCGAGGAACAGTTGGACGCCCTCTTGGAGCAGGTGCTGACCGAGGACCAGCTGGTGCGCAACGCCCGGCCGCGCGCCGACAGCACCGAGACGGTGGAGTTCGCCATCCGCCTGCCCGAGGGCGTGCTGCTGCCGGTGGACAGCAAGTTCCCGCAGGAGGATTACGAGCGGCTGATCCTGGCGGTCGAGGCCGGCGACGCCGAGGCCGCGGCCAAGGCGGGAACGGCGCTCGAGCGGCGGCTGCGCGACGAGGCGAAGAAGATCGCCACCAAATACATCTGCCCACCGACGACGACCGATTTTGCCGTGCTGTTCGTGCCGACCGAGGGGCTGTTCGCCGAGGTGCTGCGCCGCCCCGGCCTGCGCGAATCGATCCGCGAGCAGCACCGCGTCACCATCCTCGGCCCCACCACGCTGGGCGCCTTCCTGTCCAGCCTGCGCATGGGCTTCCGCACCCTGGCGATCCAGGAGAAATCGGCCGAGATCTGGCAGGTGCTGGGCGCGGTGAAGACCGAGTTCCGCACCTATGGCGAGCTGATGACCAAGGTCGAGAAGAAGCTGCAGGAGGGCCAGAACGTGATTCACCAGATCGGCGTCCGCAGCCGCGCTATCCACCGCAAGCTGCGCGAGGTGGAGGAGTTGCCGATGGACCGGGCCGCGCCGATCCTGGAGCTCGACGCGCCCGAGGCCGAGATGCCGACGGCGGAAGAAGAGTCGCCATAGCCCTGTTGCATCGGAAGGCCGCGGGCCCTATCCAGTCATCATTCATCCGACAATAGGTCGAGAGAGGAAACCATGAGCGTCCACGCCAACTACATCGCCGGCTCCTGGGTCGAGGGCCCGGACGCGTCGAAGAACGTGAACCCGTCGGACCTGTCGGACGTGGTCGGCGAATACGCCCGCGCCGACCGCGCCCAGGCGGAGCAGGCGATCGCCGCGGCCCGTGCCGCCTTCCCGAAATGGTCGATGACCACGCTGCAGGAGCGGCACGATCTGCTCGACAAGATCGGCAACACCATCCTGGCGAAGAAGGAAGAGCTGGGCCGGCTGTTGTCGCGCGAAGAGGGCAAGACCCTGCCCGAGGGCATCGGCGAGGCCGCCCGCGCCGGCCAGATCTTCAAGTTCTTCGCCGGCGAGGTGCTGCGCATCCAGGGCGAGAAGCTGGCCTCGGTCCGCCCCGGCATCGATGTCGAGATCACGCGTGAGCCGATCGGCGTCATCGGCCTGATCACGCCGTGGAACTTCCCGATCGCGATCCCGGCCTGGAAGCTGGCCCCGGCCCTGGCCTACGGCAACTGCGTCGTGTTCAAGCCAGCCGACCTGGTGCCGGGCAGCGCCTGGGCCCTGTCGCAGATCATCGTCGATTCGGGCGTCCCGGCCGGCGTGTTCAACCTGGTGATGGGCCGCGGCTCGGTGGTCGGCGAGGCCTTCGTCGCCAGCAAGGATGTCGACGCCATCACCTTCACCGGCTCGGTCGGCACCGGCCGCGGCATCGCCGTGCGCTGCGCCGAGAACGGCAAGAAGGTGCAGCTCGAGATGGGCGGCAAGAACCCGATGGTGATCCTCGACGACGCGGATCTGAACACCGCCGTCGGGGCCGCCACCAACAGCGCCTTCTTCTCCACCGGCCAGCGCTGCACCGCCTCGTCGCGGCTGATCGTGACCGAGGGCATCCATGACCGCTTCGTCGCGGCGATGACCGAGAAGCTGAAGACGCTGAAGGTCGACAACGCGCTGAAGCAGGGCACCGAGATGGGCCCGGTGGTGGACCAGAGCCAGCTGGACCAGGACCTCTCCTACATCGACATCGGCGTCAAGGAAGGCGCCAAGCTGGCCTTCGGCGGCGAGCGGCTGAACCGCGAGACCGAGGGCTTCTACCTGTCTCCGGCGCTGTTCACCGAGACCACCAACGACATGCGGATCAGCCGCGAGGAGATCTTCGGGCCGGTCGCCTCGGTGATCCGGGTCAAGGATTACGAGCAGGCGCTGGCCACGGCGAACGACACCGAGTTCGGCCTGTCCGCCGGCATCGCCACCTCGAGCCTGAAGCATGCCAGCCACTTCAAGCGGGCCAGCCAGGCCGGCATGGTGATGGTGAACCTGCCGACCGCGGGCGTGGACTACCACGTGCCGTTCGGCGGCCGGAAGGGCTCCAGCTACGGCCCGCGCGAACAGGGCCGCTACGCCGCGGAGTTCTACACGGTGGTTAAGACCGCCTACACCTTCCCGGGCTGATCCATCCGGGAGCGGACTGCGGAGGGCCCGGCCGGCAACGGCCGGGCCCTCTCTGTCTGTGCCGAAGCTTGCGGCTTGAGGCAGGATGACCAATATGACCATCGTGACCATCGAGCGATGGAGGCCATCGTGAGCGCCGGAACCTGGAGCGTCGCCGAAGCCAAGGCGAAGTTCAGCGAAGTCATCGATCGTGCCCGCCGCGAAGGCCCCCAGACCGTCACCCGGAACGGGCAGTCCGCGGTCGTGGTGGTGTGCGCCGAGGAGTGGGAGCGAAAGACGAAGCGCGTCGGCACTCTCGCAGACTTTTTTGCCGCGTCTCCCCTCCGTGGCTCGGAATTGGACACCGAACGACTCAAAGACGGCCCCCGCGAGACCGACCTTTGACCTTCCTTCTCGACACCAACGTCGTCTCGGAGTGGAAGAAGTCCGTTCCCGACGCTGGCGTCATCGCTTGGCTGGCCAACGCCGATGAAGACCGGACGTTTCTGAGCGTCGTCACTCTGGCGGAGTTGCGTTACGACATAGACCGCCTGCCCGATGGAAAGCGGCGCAGCGTGCTCGATCACTGGCTGACGAACGACCTCCCGACGCGCTTCGAGTCCCGGATCCTGCCCGTGGGGCCGGCCATAGCGGATGCCTGGGGCATCATCATCGCGCGGCGAGCCGCCCTGGGGCGGCCGATCGGTGCCATGGATGCCTTCATGGCCGCAACCGCCCAGGTCCACAACCTCACGCTGGTGACCCGCAACGTCTCGGATTTCGAGGCCTCGGTCTCATCGATCGTGAATCCGTGGGCTGGACCTCCATCCGCCCGATAACCGTCCCTTCTCAAGCCCCGCCCGTCACCGCCTGCCAGTCCAGGCCGAAGCGGGCGAGATACTTCCGCAGCCGGTCGGCGTCGTTGGCGCTGGTCTTCTGCGCCCGCGAGGCGGCGAACAGGGTGCGGCCGGCGGCGCTGAGCGAGCTGCTGGTCTGGCACACGCCCACCACCGCGGCCAGCTGGGCGCGGTCGAACAGGTCGATCTGCGCCAGCCGCTCCGGCCCTAAGAGCCCGGCCAGCAACGCCTCGACCCCATCCTCGCCGCCACGCGACCAGGTGCGCCTCAGCCGCTCGATCTCCTCCTCCACCACCGCCTCGTTGATCCGGCCGGAGGGGGCGAAGGTGGCCATCCGGGTGATCGAGGCGCCAAGGTCGCGGAAATTCGCGCTCCACACCGCCTCCGGCGCGGTGGCGAAGGCCAGGTAGCGGTCGCGCGCCTCGCGATTGAAGGTGATCTGCACCCCCTCCCGCTCGGCATGGCGGCGCAACTCGAACTCCAGGTTCGGAGCGATGTCCTCGCGCCGGTCGCGCAGCCCGGGCAGGGTGAAGGTCCACAGGTTCAGCCGGGCCAGCAGGTCCTCGCGGAACCGGCCGCGGGCGACGTCGACCGACAGGTCGCGGTTGGTGCCCGCGATCAGCTGGAAGTCGCTGGCCACCTCCCTGTCCGCGCCGACCGGCGGGAACCGCTTCTCCTCCACCGCGCGCAGGATCATCGCCTGCTCGTCCGGCCCCAGCTCGCCGATCTCGTCGAGGAACAGGATGCCGCCATCGGCCGAGCGCAGCAGCCCGGCGCGGTCCTGCAGCGCCCCGGTGAAGGCGCCCTTCACATGGCCGAACAGCGCCGACATGGCGCCGTCGCCGCGCAGCGTGGCGCAGTTGACCTCGACGAACGGCCCCTCGACCTGGTGCCGCGCGCGCTTCAGGTCGTAGATCCGCCGCGCCAGCTGCGACTTGCCGGCGCCAGTCGGGCCGATCAGCAGCAGCGGCGCCTTCGACCGCACCGCCACCTGCTCGATCTGGTCGATCATGCGGTTGAAGGCGGCGTTGCGCGTGGCGATGCCCGACTTCAGGAACGACGCCGCCTCCTCCCGCTCCGCCTCGAAGCGGGTGGCGATGCGGTCGTAGCGCGCCAGGTCCAGGTCGATGACGTCGTAGCCGCCGGGATGGCCCGCCTCCCACCGCTTCGGCGGGGTCAGCTGCAAGAGCCGCGCCGGCAGGTAATGCGCCTCGGTCAGCAGGAACCAGCAGATCTGGATGACATGCGTGCCGGTGGTGATGTTGACCAGGTACTCCTCGTCCTCGGTGTCGAAGTCGTAGGCGCGGGCGAAGTCCAGCATCGCCGCGAACACCTCCTGGAAGTCCCAGGCGTTGCGCAGGTTCACCGAGGAGAAGCGGACCACCGTGTCCGGCGACACCGCCTGGATGTCGCCGGCGACGCGCTTGGCCAGCGCGGCCGAATGAGTGTCGTGGATCAGCTCCAGCCGGTCGACCAGCATGTCCTCGTGCTGGCACAGCGCCACGGTCGGCCGCCACCGCTCCCACCGGCTGTCCAGCTTGCCGGCATCCATGGTGGTGCCGATGAAGCCGATGACCACTCGCCGCTTCGGCATGCCTCTATCCTATAAGATAAATTATGATCCCATAGGATCGTATTTCCCCATCATGATTGACGGCCAGCGGCCTGTAAATCGAGGCCTCAAAATTTTTTATTCATTCTATCTCAATGAGTTGGATGAAATCCGCCGATCTGCCGTCCGGAGTTGGCACGCGCTTCGCTTATGGAGGGGCGCAACCGAAGGATGACGATCATGGCAAACAAGTCCGTGTTTGCTTCGCTGATGGGAAGGCTGCTTCCGCGCAGCGACGCCGTGAACCACGAGGGGGCCCAGGCCTATGCCCTGACGCCGCGCCACGCGCTGGCGCAGCTGGCGGCGACCGGGACGCTCCACCGCACGTTCTACGCCGATGCGCGGGAGCAGCTGGACCAGGTGCTCGCCCTCGCCCGTGAGGTCGAGCCCGGCTTCATCGCCCGCACCGCGGTTTACGCCCGGGAGCGGAGGCACATGAAGGACATGCCGGCCCTGTTGGTCGCCCTTCTGTCCACCCTGCCGTCGCCCGATGTCACGCCGGCCTTCCGGCGCGTCGTCGACAACGGCCGCATGCTGCGCAGCTTCGTGCAGATCATGCGGTCGGGCGCCGTCGGGCGGAAGTCGCTCGGCACCCGGCCGAAGCGGCTGGTGCAGGCGTGGCTGGAGCAGGCCTCGGACCTCGAGATCATGCGGGCGGCGGTGGGGCAGGATCCCTCGCTGGCCGACGTGATCAGGATGGTGCACCCGAAGCCGGCGAACCCGTCGCGCCAGGCGCTGTATGGCTGGCTGATCGGCCGGCCCCACGACGCCGCGGCGCTGCCGGAGGTCGTGCGGGCCTTCGAGGCCTTCAAGCGCGACCCGACGGCACCCGTGCCGGACGTGCCCTTCCAGATGCTGACGGCGCTGCCGCTGACGCGGGAGCACTGGGCGGCGATCGGGGAGAAGGCCGGCTGGCACATGCTGCGGATGAACCTGAACACCTTCGCGCGCCACGGCGTGTTCGAGGTGGACGGGTTCGCCGAGCGGGTGGCGGCAAGGCTGCGCGACCCGGAGGCGATCCGCCGGGCCCGGGTGTTCCCGTACCAGCTGATGGCGGCCTACGCCATGACTGGCACCGGGGTGCCCGCGGTCGTCCGGGAGGCGCTGCAGGACGCGATGGAAATCGCGGTCGGCAACGTCCCGGCCCTGCCCGGCCGGGTGGTCGTCTGCCCCGACGTGTCGGGGTCGATGGGCTCCCCGGTCACCGGCCACCGGGCCGGCGGAACGACTTCGGTGCGCTGCATCGACGTCGCCGCGCTGGTGGCGGCGGGGGTGCTGCGGGCTAACCGGTCGGCCCGGGTCATGCCGTTCGAGCAGGCGGTGGTCGAGATCGACCTCAACCCGCGCGATGCGGTGATGACCAACGCGCGGAAGCTCGCCGCCATCGGTGGTGGCGGCACCAACTGCTCGGCCCCGGTCGAGCGGCTGGTGGCGGAGCGCGCCGCGGTCGACCTCGTCGTCTTCGTCTCGGACAACCAGTCCTGGGTCGATGCGGCGAAGCACCCGCACCAGGGCACCGGGCTGATGCAGGCCTGGGCCAAGCTGAAGGTGAAGAACCCCGAGGCTAAGCTGGTCTGCATCGATATCCAGCCCTATGCCACGACGCAGGCGCAGGAGCGGGCGGACATCCTCAACGTCGGGGGCTTCTCCGACGCGGTGTTCGACGCGATCGCCGCCTTCGCCGAGGCCGGAACGGGCGCGGACCGCTGGGTCGACGAGATCGAGCGGATCGTGCTCTGACGGATCGGGGCCGGGCGTCCGGGAAACCGGGCGTCCGGTCCCGGCCGGGAGGAATGCGGTCGGGACTCCATCGGACCCCGCAGGCGGGCCGGGCAACCGGCTGCGCTCGGGGCGCCGCTTCGGCGGCTGTCGTCCCGGCACCCCTCGTCCTCCCGGTTGGAGATCCGAAGATCATGGCGAATGCCGTGCGGGAGTCCATCCTCCAAAGATGGGCGCGGCGTGCGAGGAACACGCCTCCGGCCGCAGTGTCGGAAGCCCCTCTCGCACACCTTCGTCGCCATGGCCCGAGGATCGATCCGGCCGGTCGGTGGGGAACGGCCGGACGCCGGGGGGAATGCCGTCGGGACTACATTGAAAACCTGCCGTCAAACGCAGGCGCTGCTTCGGCGGCGGTCGTCCCGGCATCCCTCGTCCCCCCGGCCGATCGTGTTTTCGTGACGAATGCCGGCGGAACTCCATGCAGGCGGGTTCGACTCCCGCCGGGTCCGGTTTCCATCACCGGCCCCGTCGCTCATCGGCCGAGCAATGGTTTCGCCATCCCTCGTCGTCACGCCTGCCTCACGCGGCGAATGCCTGCGGGAGTCCATTGGTCAGAGCACCTGCCGCAAGGCAGGAGGTGGCGGTTCGACTCCGCCCCGGGCCGCGAGGTCCGGTAGCTCAGGAAACACTCTCGCGAACCCTTGTCGCCGTACCCGCACAACCGTTTGAAAGGACCACAGATCGCAGCGAATGCCGGCCGGGATTCCATCAGGCAGCGGCGCAAGCCGTGAGGTTCGAGTCCTCGCCCGCTCCGCGGTTCGCCGTGGTGCGGAAAGATCCCGCCATCCCTTGTCGCTGCACCCGAACGCATGGCGAATGCCGATGGAACTCCATGGACTGTCACTCCCCTGGTCGCGGGTTCGAGTCCCGCCGGGTCCACCATTCCCTTGGGGGCCTGTAGCTCAGCGGTAGAGCAGGAGCCCGCCCGGGCCTTGGTCCGGACGGGCACGCGTTTCATCATCTTTGTCGCCATGCGTCCTTCTGGACTCGAGGATCACCATCATGGACCGGACCTACGACCTCCTCACCGAAAGCTTCGCCCCGGCGCGCGAGACGCGTGCCAAGCCGGTCAAGATGTGGACCCGCGGCGTACCCGTGGATGACGGCTCGCGCCAGCAGCTGCTGAACACCGCGACGCTGCCCTTCATCCACAAGCATGTCGCGGCGATGCCGGACGTGCATTACGGCAAGGGCGCCACCATCGGCTCGGTGATCCCGACGCGCGGGGCGATCATCCCGGCGGCGGTCGGCGTCGACATCGGCTGCGGCATGTGCGCCGTGCGGACGACCCTGACCAGCCACCAGCTGCCGGACAGCCTGTCCGGGCTGCGCTCGGCGCTCGAGGCGGTGATCCCGGTCGGGATGGCCGATCACGGGCAGGACGTGCCGCGCGCGTCGGAGAACGCCTGGTATTCGGGCTTCAAGCAGCGCTACGACGCGCTGCAGCAGAAGTATCCGGCGATCTCCACCAAGCACTCGCCGGCGCGGCAGATCGGCACGCTGGGCGGCGGCAACCACTTCATCGAGGTCTGCCTGGACCAGGACGACCGCGTCTGGGTGATGCTGCATTCCGGCTCGCGCGGGGTCGGCAACCGGATCGGCAGCTTCTTCATCGCCGCGGCGCGCCGCGAGATGGAGCGGCAGTTCATCCACCTGCCGGACCGGGACCTGGCCTATCTGGCCGAGGGCTCGGAGATGTTCGTCGACTACATGGCCGCGGTCGGCTGGGCGCAGGACTACGCCCGCGCCAACCGGGACGTGATGCTGAAGCAGGCGCTGGCGGCGATGGCCGCCGCCTTCACCGAGTTCGGCGTCACCGACGAGGCGATCAACTGCCACCACAACTACGTGGAGCGGGAGCATCACTTCGGCGAGAACGTCTGGGTCACCCGCAAGGGCGCCGTGCGCGCCCGCGAGGGCGACCTGGGCATCATCCCGGGATCGATGGGGGCGCGGTCCTTCATCGTCCGCGGCAAGGGCAACCTCGACAGCTTCTGCTCGTGCTCTCACGGGGCCGGGCGGGTGATGTCGCGGACCGAGGCCAAGCGGCGCTTCACGGTCGCCGACCATGCAGCCGCCACCGCAGGGATCGAGTGCCGGAAGGACGAGGGCGTCATCGACGAGACGCCCAAGGCCTACAAGGACATCGACGCCGTGATGGCCGCCCAGTCGGATCTGGTGGAGGTGGTCCACACGCTGCGCCAGATCGTCTGCGTCAAGGGATAGGGGAAAGCCACGGGCAGCGGTCCGGGCAGCCGGACCGCTGCCCGCCGTCCCCCGTGATCTCAACAAGAAACGAAAGAACCGACCATGATCACGATCGACGGATCCCAGGGCGAGGGCGGGGGGCAGATCCTGCGCTCCGCCCTGACCCTGTCCCTGGCCACCGGGGCCCCGTTCCGGATCGAGCGGATCCGGGCGGGCCGCGCCAAGCCGGGCCTGCTGCGCCAGCACCTGACTGCCGTGAAGGCGGCCGCCGAGATCGGCCGGGCCGCGGTGACGGGGACCGAGCTGGGCTCGACCGCGCTCGGCTTCACGCCGGGACCGGTCGTCCCCGGCGCGTATGACTTCGCCATCGGCTCGGCCGGGTCGACGCTGCTGGTGCTGCAGACCGTGCTGCTGCCGCTGGCGTTGGCGGACGCCCCGTCGCGGCTGCGGCTGCAGGGCGGCACCCATGCCATGGGCGCCCCGAGCTTCGACTTCGTCGAGCGCGCCTTCCTGCCGCTGCTGCACCGCATGGGCTTCCACGCCCGGGCGGCGCTGCGCCGGCACGGCTTCTATCCGGCGGGCGGCGGCGTGATCGAGGTCGAGGTCATGCCGCGCGGCAAGCCGGCGCCGCTGGTGCTGGAGAAGCGCGGCGCCCTGGTGTCGCAGCAGGTGGAGGCGGTGGTCACCCATCTGCCGCTGCACATCGCGGCGCGGGAGACGGCGACCGTCGCCAAGGCCCTGCGCTGGCGGAGCGAGGCGCTGGCCCCGACCCGCGCCGTGGCCGCGGACGGACCGGGCAACTGCCTGACCGTGACGGTGGCGCATGAGCACGCGACCGAGGTGTTCACCGGCCATGGCCAGCCCGGCCTGCCGGCGGAGGATGTCGCCGCCGCCACGGCAAAGGCGGTGCGGCAGTACCTCGCCAGTCGCGCCCCGGTCGGGCCGCATCTGGCGGACCAGCTGCTGCTGCCAATGGCGCTGGGCGCCGGCGGCCGGTTCGTCACGATGGCGCCGACTCCGCACACCCGCACCAACATCGCGGTGATCGAGGCGTTCCTCGGCACCAGGATCGCAGTGACCCGCCACACCGGCCGCAGCATGCTGGTCACGGTGGACGGACGAACGCAGAAGGAGGCGGCATGAACGCCGCGCAGACCCTGACGCCGAGGACGCTGGCCCCGTTCCTGCTGAACGTGGCCGGCGTCCTGCCGGTCTTCATCTGGGGACCGCCGGGCATCGGCAAATCGGCCCTGGTCCAGGCCTTCGCCGAATCCGTCGGCCTGCCCTGCGTGTCGCTGCTCGGCTCGCAGCTGGCACCGGAGGACATCATCGGCGTGCCGCAGATCGTCGACGGCCGGTCGCGCTTCTGCCCGCCGACCATCATCGCGCGGGACGAGCCCTATTGCCTGTTCCTGGACGAGCTGAACGCCTGCTCCCAGGAGGTGCAGAAGGCGTTCTACTCGCTGATCCTGGACCGGCGGGTGGGCGAGTTCCGCCTGCCCGAGGGCACCATCGTGATCGGCGCCGGCAACCGGACGGAGGATGCGGCGATCACCCGGCCGCTGTCCTCCGCCCTGGTCAACCGGCTGGTCCATGTCCAGCTGCGCGCCTCGGCCCGCGACTGGCTGGACTGGGCCGGCGGCGCCGGGGTGCATGAGCTGGTCGTGTCCTATGTCGAGCAGCGGTCGGACCACCTGTGGTCCAAGCCGCCGAAGCATGAGGAGCCGTTCTCGACCCCGCGGGCCTGGGACATGCTGTCCCGCGCCCTGCACGCCTATGGCCCCGGCATCACGCTGGAGGAGATCAGGGTGCTGGCCAGCGGCCTGCTGACCCCGGCCCATGCCCAGCAGTTCACCGCCTTCGCCAAGCTGCGCGAGCGGGCGCACGACCTGTCGGCGATCCTGAAGGGCGACCGCTTCTGGCCGGAGAAGCCGGAGGAGCGGGACATCCTGTACTTCCTGGTGCAGCAGCTGCGCGACCGGCTGATCAAGGAGCTGCCGGAGGACGAGGCCGCCGCCGGCCGCGAGGCGCGCGCCTTGGCCAACCGGGCGAAGGAGCTGATCGTGACCCTGGCGCGGATCTCCACCGAGCTGGCGCAGCTGGTGGTGACCGAGACCGAGAGCGGCGCCGCCCTGCCGGCCTGGTATACGATCGAGCTGGCCCGCGCTTTGCCGCGGCTGGCGGCGCAGCGGGCGGGCTGACCCATGGCCAGGACGCGGGAGCCGCCGAAGGAGAATCTGCGGGCCATCGCCGCCGGCTGCGTCCTGCTGGCCGGGCATCCGCTGTTCGGCGGGCTGGTCCCGGGGCCGGGCTGGCGGCCGGCACGGCCGTCCCGCCCCTTCCCGCCCGACGGCTTGGCCCGGTTGCTCTTGTGGCGATGGCGGGACAAGCCGGTGATCGAGATCCAGGCCAATGTCTGGCGCCGCGCCGACCCGGCCGAGTGGGCCCATGTCCTGGCCCAGGCGCTGCTGCACGAGCATCTGAACCATGTCGACCCGGCCCGCACGGACGAGGCCTGGCGGACCGCCTGCGGCCTCGTCGCGGCCGAGTTCCTGCGCCCGCTGGGCATCGGCCGCCGCCCCGAGAGCCTGCCCTGGCCGGCACAGCCGCCGGGCCGCGACACGGTGGAGCTGGCACGCTGGCTGGCCGAGGATCCGGCCGCCCTGGCAGCGCAGCCGCGGCTGGGCATTGCCGGCGCGGGCGAGCCCGGCTGGATCATCGCCGCCGACGCCCCGGCGCTGACGCCGGCGTTCCGGCGGGACCAGGAGGAGCGGCTGGCCGCCGCCATCCGCCGCAGCGTCGTCCAGGCGATCGAGACGGCCGGCACCGCCGCGCGCGGTCCGGCCGGGCCGAAGCGCAACCCAAACTCGCCGGCCGAACTGGCCCGCGCCTGGTTCGTCGCCAGCTATCCGCTGCTGGCGGCGCTGGCGGCAACCTTCGAGATCATCGAGGACGAAGGGCTGTGCCGGCAGCTGGACATCGCCGTCGCCGCCGTCGATACCGAGCTGCAGCGGATCTACCTGAACCCGAAGCTGCCCTGGACCCAGGGCGGGCTGAGATTCGTCATGGCCCATGAGCTGCTGCATGTCGGGCTGCGGCACGAGCCCCGCCGCCAGGGCCGCGATCCCTATCTGTGGAACATCGCCTGCGACTACGTGATCAATGGCTGGCTGGTCGAGATGGGGGTCGGCGAGGTGCCCTTCGACAGCCTGCTGCTGGACCCCGAGCTGGGCTTCGAGCGCGAGTCGGCGGAGGCCATCTACGACCGCATCACCCGCGACCTGCGCCTGATCCGCCGGCTGAACAAGGCCCGTACCCTGCGCGGCCAGGGCAAGGTCGACATGCTGGGCGACCGGCCGCCGGCCTGGTGGACCGGGCCGGGCACCGACCTGGACGCCTTCTACCGCCGCGCCTTGGCCGAGGGGCTGGACCTGCATCTGACCGGGATCGGACGGGGCGAGCTGCCGGGCGAGCTGGTCGAAGAGATCCGGGCGATCCAGCACCCGCCGATCCCCTGGGACGTCCGGCTGGGCCAATGGCTTGACGCCTTCTTCCCGCCGCTGGACAGCCGGCGCAGCTTCGCCCGGGCCAGCCGGCGACAGGCGGCCGCCCAGGACATCCCGCGGCCGGTCTGGCTGCGCCCGGAGGAGCGGCTGGCCACCCGAACCTTCGGCACGGTGCTGGACACCTCGGGCTCGATGCCGCCGCGGCTGCTGGCCCGGGCGCTGGGAGCCATCGCCAGCTATGCGCTCAGCCGCGAGGTGCCGCTGGTGCGCGTGGTGCAATGCGACGCCGGCATCCACGACATGGGCTATGTGCCGCCGGAGACTCTGCTGCAGCGGGTGGAGATCCGCGGTCGCGGCGGCACGGTGCTGCAGCCGGCCATCGCCCGGCTGGAGGGCGCCGACGACTTCCCGCGCGAGGCGCCGCTCCTGGTCATCACCGACGGCGCCTGCGACATGCTGTCGATCCGGCGGGAGCACGCCTTCCTGATGCCCGAAGGCGCCCGCCTGCCCTTCCGCAGCGCCGCGCCGCAATTCCACTTCGAACGGCCGGAGTGAAGGCCGGTGCGCTTGACACCGGCCGTCCCGGCTTGCGAGCCTGGACCCGGAAGTGACACGGGGTGCCCGGAAACGGGCTGAGATCATACCCGTCGAACCTGATCTGGGTCATGCCAGCGAAGGGAGCCGTCACGCGATGCCCGACCGGGCCCCGGATCCTCAGGATCGATCGCCGACCGCCCTTCGCCGGAGGAGGAGCGGAATGGCTGTTGCGGCACCGGAACCGAAGCGGCGCTTCGACCTGTCGGTCTATCTGGTCACCGACACGCGGCTGAGCGGGCCGCGCGGCGTCGCCGAGGTGGCCGCGGCAGCGGCGCGGGGCGGCGTCACCTTCGTGCAGCTGCGCGATCCCGACGCCACCACCCGGGCGCTGATCGCGGCAGCCGGGGCGCTGCAGGCGGTGCTGGCGCCGCATGGCATCCCCCTGGTGATCAACGACCGCGTCGACGTGGCCCTGGCGGTCGGGGCGGACGGCGTCCATCTCGGCGACCGCGACATGCCGGCGGCGACGGCGCGGCGCCTGCTGGGCCCCGGCCGCATCGTCGGCGTCACCGTGCATGACCCGGCCGAGGCGCGGGCGGTCGACCCGGCCGTCGCCGATTACGCCGGCATGGGCCCGGTCTTCACCACCACGACCAAGGCCGAGGCCCGGCCGGCGATCGGGGTCGAGGGCTTCCGGGCGCTGCGCCGGCTGGTGCCGCTGCCCACGGTCGGCATCGGCGGCATCGACGCGGCCCGGACCGCCGGGGTGATCGCGGCCGGAGCGGATGGCGTCGCCGTGGTCTCGGCGATCTGCGCCGCGGCCGATCCGGAGGCCGCGGCCCGGGCGATCGCCGCGGCGGTGGCGGAAGGGCGGGCGCGATGATCTCCAATGTGCTGACCATCGCCGGCACCGACCCCTCGGGCGGCGCCGGCATCCAGGCCGACCTGAAGGCCTTCTCGGCCCTCGGCGCCTATGGCTGCGCGGTGATCACCGCCCTGGTCGCCCAGAACACCCGAGGAGTGCAGGCGGTGGAGTTGGTGCCGCCTTCCTTCGTCGCCCGGCAGATCGACTGCCTGCTGGCCGACGTCCGGATCGACGCGGTCAAGATCGGCATGCTGGCGACCGGAGAGATCGTGCGCGTGGTGGCCGACGCGCTGCGCCGGCACGGGCTGACCCGGGTGGTGGTCGACCCGGTGATGGTGGCGAAGAGCGGCGACCGGCTGCTGGACACGGATGCCGTAGCCGCGCTGCGCGAGGAGCTGCTGCCGCTGGCAACCGTGGTCACCCCGAACCTGCCGGAGGCCGCCGACCTGCTGGGCCGGGCGCCGGCGCGGCGCCGGGACGAGATGCGGGGGATTGCCGCGGCGCTGCTGGCGCTGGGGCCGCAGGCCGTGCTGCTGAAGGGCGGCCATCTGGAGGAGGCGGAGAGCCCGGACCTGCTGCTCTCGGCGGCCGGGCAGCTGGCCCTGTCGGCGCCGCGGATCGCCACCCGCAACACCCACGGCACCGGCTGCACCCTGTCCTCGGCGATCGCGGCGCTGCTGCCGCAGCGGCCGGACCTGGAGACGGCGGTGCGCGAGGCGAAGGACTACCTGACCGGGGCGCTGGCCGCGGCCGACCGCCTGTCCGTCGGCGGCGGCCACGGCCCCCTGCACCATTTCCACCGCTGGTGGGGGTGACAAAAAAAGGCGGGCGCCGGAGACCGGTGCCCGCCTTTGGATCGGATCGGCCGAGGGGCTCAGCCGACCTTGTTCTTGTTGTAGACGTCGAAGGCGACGGCGGCGAGCAGGACCAGGCCCTTGATCACCATCTGCAGGTCGATGCCGAGGCCGAGGATCGACATGCCGTTGTTCATCACGCCCATGATGAAGGCACCGATCACCACGCCGGTGATCTTGCCGACGCCGCCCGAGGCCGAGGCGCCGCCGATGAAGCAGGCGGCGATGGCGTCGAGCTCGAACTGGTTGCCGGCCTGCGGTACCGCCGAGGTCAGGCGCGCCGTGGTGATCAGCCCGGCCAGCGCGGCCAGCACCCCCATATTGACAAAGGTCAGGAACACCAGCCGCTCGGTGTTGATGCCGGACAGCTTGGCCGCCTTCTCGTTGCCGCCGACCGCGTAGATGCGGCGACCCAGCGTGGTGCGGGTGGTGACGAAGGCATAGAGCACCACCAGCACGGCCATCAGGATCAGGATGTTGGGCAGGCCGTTATAGGTGGCCAGCAGATAGCCGAGCCCGGCCAGCGCCACCACCGTGGCCACGTTCTTGATGACGAAGAACAGCAGCGGCTCCTGCTCCACCCCGTGCTGGATCTCGTTGCGCCGGTTCTTGACGTTGAACCAGACCAGGATCAGCGGCACGGCGATGCTGATCAGCAGCGTGGTGACCCAGACCTTGCCGTTGCCGGTGAACAGCTCCGGGATCGACCCGAACGGCTCGGCGATGAAGCCCGAGGACATCTTCTGGAAGTCGACCGGCACCGGCCCGGCGCGCTCGCCGTTCAGCACCATGATGCAGAGGCCGCGGAAGGCCAGCATCCCCGCCAGGGTGACGATGAAGGACGGGATCTTGCGGTAGGCGATGAAATACCCCTGGGCCGCCCCGATCACCGCGCCCAGCACCAGGCAGGCGATGGCGGAGAGCCACGGGTCGATGCCTTGCCACACCATCATGGCGCCGCCGACCGCGCCGACGAAGCCGGCAATCGAGCCGACCGACAGGTCGATATGGCCGCTGACGATCACCAGCAGCATGCCGAAGGCCAGCACGATGACGTAGGCGTTCTGCTGGATCAGGTTGCTGAGGTTCAGCGGTGTAAACAGCCGGCCGTCGGTCGCGACCTGGAAGAAAATCATGATCGCGACCAGCGACAGCAGCATCGCGTATTCGCGGATGTTGTTCTTCAGGAACTCGCCGATCCGGCTGTTGGCGCGACCCTGCAGGGCGGTGGTGTCGGTGGTCATTGCCGTGTTCCTAGACCCGTTCTTTCGAGCGCATGATCGCCCGCATGATGCTTTCCTGAGAGGCTTCCCTGGCCGGCATCTCGGCGACGAAGCGGCCCTCGTTCATGACGTAGATCCGGTCGGACATGCCCAGCAGCTCCGGCATCTCCGACGAGATCATGATGACGCCCTTCCCGGCCGCCACCAGCTGGTTGATGATGGTGTAGATCTCGTATTTGGCGCCGACGTCGATGCCGCGGGTCGGCTCGTCGAGGATCAGCACCTCGGGCCCCGCGAACAGCCACTTGCTCAGCACCACCTTCTGCTGGTTGCCGCCGGACAGATTGACCGTCCGCTGCTGCACGCCGGAGGAGCGGATGTTGAGCTTGCGCCGGTAGTCGGTCGCGACCCCGAGCTCGCGCATGTCGTCGATGACGCCGCGGCGGGCCACACCGGGAAGATGGGCCAGCGGGATGTTGTGCTGGATCGAATCGATCAGCACCAGCCCCAGCGACTTGCGGTCCTCGGTGACATAGGCCAGGCCGGCGGCGATCGCCTTGGGCACGGTGGCGAGGTCGACCGGCTTGCCATGCATGGTGGCAGTGCCGGTGATCTTCTGGCCGTAGGACTTGCCGAAGACGCTCATGGCGAATTCGGTCCGCCCGGCCCCCATCAGCCCGGCGATGCCCACCACCTCGCCGGCGCGGACATGCAGGTCGACGCCCTTGATCATCTGCCGGTCGGCATGCAGCGGGTGGTAGACGCTCCAGCCCTTCACCGCCAGCAGGGTCTCGCCCAGCTTCGCCTCGCGCTCGGGATAGCGATCGGTCAGGTCGCGGCCGACCATGCCCTTGATGATGCGGTCCTCGTTGACCACGCTGCCGCGCGCATCCAGCGTCTCGATGGTCGACCCGTCGCGCAGGATGGTGATCGAATCCGCGACCTTGGTGATCTCGTTCAGCTTGTGCGAGATCAGGATCGAGGAGATGCCCTGGCGCTTGAACTCCAGCAGCAGCTCCAGCAGCGCGTCGCTGTCGCTCTCGTTCAGGCTGGCCGTCGGCTCGTCGAGGATCAGGAGCTTGACCTCCTTCGACAGGGCCTTGGCGATCTCGACCAGCTGCTGCTTGCCGACGCCGATATTGGTGACCAGCGTCGCCGGGTTCTCCTTCAGCCCGACCTTGGCCAGCAGGGCGCGGGACCGGGTCAGCGTCTCGTTCCAGTCGATGACGCCGCGCTTCGCCACCTCGTTGCCGAGGAACAGGTTCTCGGCAATCGACAGGAGCGGTACCAGTGCCAGCTCCTGATGGATGATGATGATGCCGGTCTCTTCGCTGTCGGCGATCGAGCGGAAGTGCCGCTCCTTCCCCTCAAACCGGATCTCGCCCTCATAGGAGCCGTGCGGGTAGACGCCGGACAGCACCTTCATCAGCGTCGACTTGCCGGCGCCATTCTCGCCGACGACGGCATGGATCTCGCCGCGCTTGACCGCGAGGTTGACGTTGCTGAGCGCCTTCACGCCCGGGAACGTCTTGGTGATCCCCCGCATCTCCAGGATCGTATCGACCATGGGGTTAACTGTATCCACTCAGGGCTCCGCTCGCCACGGGCGCCGACCCGCCGCCCGAGGGCGGCGAATGCAACGGCAGGGCCCCGCGCCCGGAGGCGCGGGGCCCTGGGGGCACGTCAGATTACTTCAGTTGGTCGGCTTTGTAGTAGCCGCTGTCGACCAGCACCTTCTGGACGTTGTCCTTGGTCACCGGCACCGGCGTCAGCAGGTAGGACGGCACCACCTTGACCCCGTTGTTGTAGGTCTTGGTGTCGTTGACCTGGGGCTCCTTGCCCGACATCACGGCGTCGATCATGTCGACGGTGACCTTGGCGAGATCGCGGGTGTCCTTGAACACGGTCGAGTACTGGTCGCCGGCGAGGATCGACTTGACCGACGGCACCTCGGCATCCTGGCCGGAGACGAAGGGCAGCGGCCGGTCGCCCGAGCCGTAGCCGACCGCCTTGAGCGAGGCGATGATGCCCATCGACAGGCCGTCATAGGGCGACAGCACCGCGTCGACCTTCTTGTCGCCGTAATAGGCCGACAGCAGGTTGTCCATGCGGGCCTGGGCGGTGTTCGGGTCCCAGCGCAGGATGCCGACCTTGTCCATGCCCATCTGGCCGCTGGGGATCACGACCTTCTTGCTGTCGATGTAGGGCTGCAGCACCGACATCGCGCCGTTGTAGAAGAAGAAGGCGTTGTTGTCGTCCGGCGAGCCGCCGAACAGCTCGACATTGAACGGGCCCTTGCCGTCCTTCAGGCCGAGCGCATCGACCAGCGAGCCGGCCTGCAGGACGCCGACCTGGAAGTTGTCGAAGGTGGTGTAGTAGTCGACATTCGGCGTGTCGCGGATCAGGCGGTCATAGGCGATGACCTTGATCCCGGCGTCATGCGCCTGCTGCAGCACCGAGGTCAGGGTGGTGCCGTCGATCGCGGCGATCACCAGCACCTTGGCGCCCTTGGTGACCATGTTCTCGATCTGCGACAGCTGGGTCGGGATGTCGTCGCCGGCATATTGCAGGTCGGCGTCGTAGCCCTTGTCCTTCAGCGACTTGACCATGTTGTCGCCGTCGGCGATCCAGCGCGCCGAGGTCTTGGTCGGCATCGACACGCCGACGAGGCCCTTCTCGGCCGCCTGCGCGGACAGCGCGAAGGCGGACAGCCCCAGCGCCAGCGCCGTGATGGATGTGATCAGCTTCACCGTTTTCTCCCTCTGCTACGCTCTTCTGCGCCCAGGCCGGCCGTTCCGGCATGATCCCGGCGCGCGGTTGCCGCATGATGGCCCATGATGCCGCAGCGGTCCCGGCCGTTCCAGCCCGGGCGCCCGTGGTCACGGACTCGATGTGAATTCGGTACCGGCGATCCCGCGGGACGCCGATCGACGGGCAAACCTCCACGCGCGCTCCTCGCGGAACGCCGCACAGCCTGCCGCCGGTGGATCAAGCCCGACGCCTCGTCGATGTGGTGAAATGCATGTGCTCCTCCCTGTGAACGCGACTGCGAACGCCTTGTGGTTGCTTGGGGGTCGGCCCTGCCGATCCAATCCTCATACAATTTGGCGTAATCTCTCGCCACGTCGTCGCGCTGTCAAGCGCCGCCGCGGAACCGAGGCAATCCCTTCATTTTGTGGCGCTTTCCAGCACGCGGCGTTGCCGTTTGCACCATGGAAGGCATTTTTTGGGATTCTCAACACGTCATTGCGAGCGCAGCGAAGCGATCCAGGGGGCCGGCGCGAACCGGCCCCTGGATTGCTTCGTCGGCTTCGCCTCCTCGCAATGACGGCAAGGGTTGTGCGTGTTGAAAAGACCTTCCCCGAGCGGAAGGAGCAGGGCCCGGCTACTTCCGTGGCCGCAGGGTCGGGAACAGGATGACGTCGCGGATCGAGGCCGAGTTGGTGACCAGCATCACCAGCCGGTCGATGCCGACGCCCATGCCGCCGGACGGCGGCAGGCCGTATTCCAGCGCGGTGACGTAGTCGCGGTCCATCATCTGGGCCTCGTCGTCGCCGGCGTCACGCGCCGCCACCTGGGCGGCGAAGCGCTCATACTGGTCCTGCGGGTCGCTGAGCTCGGAGAAGGCGTTGGCGATCTCCCAGCCATTGGCATAGGTCTCGAACCGCTCGGTCAGGCGCGGGTCGCTGCGATGCGCCTTGGCCAGCGGCGAGATCTCCTTCGGCATGTCGGTGACATGGGTCGGCTGGATCAGCGTGTGTTCGACCGTCTCGCCGAACACCAGCTCCACCACCTGGCCCCAGTTCTCCTTGCCGGAGACCTTGAGCTGCAGGCCGCGAGCGGCGTCCCGCGCGGCCTCGGCACCCTCGATCGCCAGGAAGTCGACGCCGGTCGCCTCCTTGACCAGCTCGGTCATCGGGGCGCGGCGGAATTTGCCGCCGAACTCGATCCGGTGCTCGCCGAAGGTCACCGTGGTGCCGCCGGTCGCCGCCTTCGCCGCGGCGGCGAACAGATCCTCGGCCAGCGCCATCATGTCGGTGTAGTCGGCATAGGCCTGGTACAGCTCGAGCATCGTGAACTCCGGATTGTGCCGGGTCGAGATGCCCTCGTTGCGGAAGTTGCGGTTGATCTCGAACACCCGCTCCGACACGCCGCCGACGATCAGCCGCTTCAGGTACAGCTCCGGCGCGATGCGCAGGTACAGATCCATGTCGAGCGTGTTGTGATGCGTCACGAACGGCTTGGCCGAGGCGCCGCCCAGGATCGGGTGCAGCATCGGCGTCTCGACCTCGAGGAAGCCGCGCTCCTCCAAGAGGCGACGGATGTCGCTGACGATCCGGCTGCGGGCGCGGAAGGTCTCGCGGCTCTCCTCGCTCATGATCAGGTCGAGATAGCGCTGGCGGTAGCGCGCCTCGACATCGGTCAGGCCGTGATACTTCTCCGGCAGCGGCAGCAGCGTCTTGGCCAGCAGCACGACATGCCGAACGTTGATGGTCAGCTCGCCGCGCTTGGTGCGGCGGATGAAGCCCTCGACCCCGATCAGGTCGCCGATGTCGAGCAGCCCGACCAGCTCCAGCGTCGCCGGGTCGGCATAGTCCTTGTGGCAGAACACCTGGATCTTGCCGCCGGTGTCGTGCAGGTCGATGAACATGCCGCTGTTGCGGTAGGCCCGGATGCGGCCGGCGATGCGGACCACGTCCTCCGGCTTCTCCGCTTCGGCAGGCAGCTCGGCATAGCGCGCCTGCAGCCCGGCGGCGTCAGCCGTCTTCTCGTAGTGATAGGGGTACGGATCGATCCCCTTCGCCCGCAGCGCCCGAAGTTTCTCCAGCCGCGGCGTCTTCAGCGGGTTGTCGGCATCGTCGTGCGGGGCGCGGACGCTCTCGACGCTGTCGGACATGATCGGGACTCCAGGGGCAGGGAACGACAAGACGGACAATCGGGGGATCGCGTCCTCTACCCGCCGCACCCCTTGGGTGCAAGCCGGTTCCGCGCATGGCCCCCTTCCTCTCGCGTCTGCCATCGTTTTCGATACCCGAATGTTCCACACCTGTTTATGAGAAATTGAGTCATACTTTCATATTGAAGCCGGCACCGTACGACCGGCGGCTGTGAGCAGTGAGGGCGACCGAGATGAGAGACAGCGTTTCCCGCATGGCCATGGCGGCTACCGTCGCTGCGGCCGGCTTGGCGGGCTGTACCGATGTCACCCCGTGGGCCTATTCGACCGAGCCCGGCACCACCGCTCAGCGCCCCGCCGTGATCGCGGCCCAGCCCTTGCCCGAGGCGCAGCCGGTGGCGACGGCGCCGGCCTACACTGCGCCACAGGTGATCGCGGCCGCGCCTGCCCGCGTGTCCCCGCCGCCGCCCACCGTGACCTACGCGCCGCCGCACACCGTCCCGGCCCCCGTGGTCATGGCTCCGCCCCCGCCCCCGGTGGTGGTGACGCAACCGCGCGTGGTCGCCGCGGCGCCACCGCGCGTGGTGGTTCGCCCGGCACCGGCGCCGGTGATCTCGGCGCCCGCCGCGACCACCGTCTATGTCCCGGCCCGGCCGATGCTGATCGAGAAGAGCGGCCTGATCGATTTCGTCCTGTCCGACGGCGCCGGCCGGCCCGACGGCGTGATCCTGAAGGACAAGACCGTGATCCGCTTCTCCCCGGCCTTCGCCCTGGCGATGGACCCCGACCGCAGCCGCCTGGCCCCCGGCCGGCCGATCGTGGTGCGCGGCACCGTCTCCGGCGGCCGCCGGACCCCGGTGCTGGAAGCGGTCGAGATGGGCACCGACATCTATTCGATGGTGACGCTGGGCTACTGACGGACGTTCATCCGGTGTAGGAAGAACCGCCCACTGCGACGGGCCGTTGACTCAATCCCGCAGCCGCCGGAACGGACCACAGCCGGATGACCCAGGACCAGATCGCGATCGTCGCCCTTCTGGCCGCGACCCTGGCCTTGTTCGTGTGGAACCGCATCCGCTTCGACCTGGTCGCCGTCGGGGCGCTGCTGGCCGCCGTGCTGCTGGGCCTGGTCGAGGCCGACGATGCCTTCTCCGGCTTCGGCAACCCCGCCGTCGTCACCGTCGCCGCGGTGCTGGTGATCGGCCGGGCGCTCGCTTTGTCCGGCGCGGTCGACCGCATGGTCGCGGCGCTGGCGCGCGTCGCCGAGGGCCGCTTCGCCCAGATGGCAGTGCTGTGCGGCTTCGGCGCCCTGATCTCGGCCTTCATGAACAATGTCGGGGCGCTGGCGCTGGTGCTGCCGGTGGCGATCCAGGGCGCCCGCAGCGCCGGCTATTCGCCTTCGGCGATCCTGATGCCGCTGTCCTTCGCCACGTTGCTGGGCGGCACCGTCACCCTGATCGGCACGCCGCCGAACCTGCTGATCTCCGCCTTCCGCGAAAAGGCGGTGGGCGAGCCGTTCCGTCTGTTCGACTTCGCGCCGGTCGGCCTGGCGCTGACCGTCGCCGGCCTCGCCTACATGCTGCTGATCGGCTGGCGGCTGATCCCGTCCAGCCGCCGCGGCCGGCGGGCGGAGGAGGAGAGCTTCGAGATCAGCCGCTACGCCACCGAGGTCGAGGTCACCCCGAGGTCGAAGATGGCCGGGCGCTCGGTCATGCACTTCGAGGAGGCGCAGAAGGGCCGGATCGTCGTGCTCGGCATCGTCCGCGGCAAGCGCCGCGTCGCCGGGCTGATCCGGCTGGAGCATCTGGCGCCCGGCGACCTGCTGATGGTGCAGGCCGACACCCAGGCGCTGGAGCAGGCGCTGGGCGACGGCGACATCGTGCTGGCCGCCGAGCGGCCGCCCGAGGCCGGCGGCCTCAGCGCCCTGGTCACCGCCGAGGCGGTGGTGCCGGCCAATGCCTGGATCCGCGGCTCCAGCCCGGCCGATCTCGACCTGCGCCGCCGCCATGGAGTGAACCTGCTGGCCGTGTCGCGCCACGGCCATCCGGTGAAGCAGCGGCTGCGTGATCTCGCCATCGAGCCCGGCGACGTGCTGCTGCTGCAGGGCGACGCCGATACCCTGCCGGACACGCTGCAGGCGCTGGGCTGCCTACCGCTGGCCCAGCGCCGGCTCAGCTTGCGCAGCCGCAACCTGTGGCTGCCGCTGGCCCTGTTCATCGCCGCCATCGGCGCCACGGCCACCGGTTACGTCCCCGCCACCATCGCCTTCGCCCTGGCGGTGATGGGCATGCTGGCCAGCCGCGCCATCCCGCTCCGCGACCTGTACACATCCATCGACTGGCCGGTGATCGTGCTGCTGGGCGCAATGATCCCGGTCGGCGGCGCGCTGGAGACCACCGGCACGGCGCAGCTGCTGGCCGACGGCATCGCCGCTCTGGCCCAGGACCTGTCGCCGCATCTGGTCCTGGCCGTGGTGCTGACCGCGACCATGGCCGTCACGCCGATGCTGAACAACGCCGCGACCGTGGTGATCATGGCGCCGATCGTGATCGGCATCGCCCAGCAGCTCGGCCTCAGCCCCGACCCGTTCCTGATCGCGGTGGCGATCGGCGCCAGCTGCGACTTCCTGACCCCGTTCGGCCACCAGAACAACACCCTCATCATGGGCCCGGGCGGCTATGAGGTGTCGGATTTCTGGCGCGTCGGCCTGCCGCTCGACGCCATCATCATCGTCGTCTCGGTCCTGTTGATCCCAGTCGTCTGGCCCTTCACCGCGTGACTTCGCCTTTGCCCCCCTTGCCGATCGACACGGCGCTGCCGCCGTTGCGCGCCGCCTTGGCCGGGCGCGGCCGCGCCGTGCTGCAGGCGCCGCCCGGCGCCGGCAAGACCACGCGGGTGCCGCTGGCGCTGCTGGGCGAGCCGTGGCTGGGCGGCGGCAAGATCGTGATGCTGGAGCCGCGGCGGATCGCGGCCCGCGCCGCCGCTGGGCACATGGCTTCGCTGCTGGGAGAGAAGGCCGGGGAGACCGTCGGCTACCGCATCCGGATGGACCGCAAGATCGGCCCGTACACCCGGATCGAGGTGGTGACCGAGGGCATCCTGACCCGGATGCTGCAGGACGACCCGGCGCTGGAGGGCGTCGGCGCCGTGATCTTCGACGAGTTCCACGAGCGCAGCCTGAACGCCGATCTCGGCCTGGCCCTGGCGCTGGAGACGGCGGAGCTGCGCGACGACCTGCGCCTGCTGGTGATGTCGGCGACGCTGGAGGGCGGCCCGGTGGCGCTGCTGCTGGGCGACGCGCCCGTCGTCACCTCCGAGGGCCGGGCCTTTCCCGTCGAGACGCAGCACCGGCCGCCCCGCCCCGGCGAGGCGATCGAGGATGCGGTCGCCCGGGCGGTGCGCGACGCGCTGGTGGAGGAGACCGGCAGCCTGCTGGTGTTCCTGCCCGGCGCCCGCGAGATCCGCCGGGTGCAGGCGAAGCTGGCCGCACTCGGCGACGGCGTGGCCGTGGCGCCGCTCTATGGCGACCTGCCCGGGGCGGAGCAGGACCAGGCGATCCGCCCGGCGCCGGCCGGGACGCGCAAGGTGGTGCTGGCCACCAACATCGCCGAGACCAGCCTGACCATCGAGGGCGTGCGGGTGGTGATCGACAGCGGCCTGGCCCGGGCGCCGCGCTTCGACCCACGGACGGGCATGAGCCGGCTGGAGACGGTGACCATCGCCCGCGCCGCCGCCGACCAGCGCCGCGGCCGCGCCGGCCGCACCGAGCCGGGCATGTGCTGGCGCCTGTGGGCCAGGGCCGGCGAAGGCGCCATGGCGCCCTTCGACCCGCCCGAGATCCTGGTCGCCGACCTGGCGCCGCTGGCGCTGGAGCTGGCGCTGTGGGGCGGCGGCGACCTGGCCTGGCTGGACCCGCCGCCGGCCGCCGCGCTGGCCCAGGCGCGGGCGCTGCTGGCCGATCTCGGCGCCATCGACGCCGACGGCCGGCCGACCGCGCATGGCAAGGCGATGGCCCGGCTGCCGCTGCATCCGCGCCTGGCCCATATGGTGCTGCGCGCCAAGGCCGAGGGCGTCGGCGGCACCGCGGCGGAGCTGGCGGCGATCCTGGAGGGCCGCCGTCCGTCCTCCGAGACCGACCTGCGCGCCTCGCTCGAGATGCTGCATCGCGACCGCGGCGACCCGGCCGTGGCCCGGCTGCGCGAGGCCGCGCGGGACATCGCCCGGCGCTTCGATCTCAAGGGTGGCGGCGGAGATGCCGGTGCGCTGCTGACGCTGGCCTATCCCGACCGCGTGGCCAGGCGCCGGCCGGGCGGGCGCGGCAGCTTCCTGCTGGCCAATGGCCGCGGCGCGGCGCTGCGGGACAGCGACCCGCTGGCCGGCGCCAACTACCTCGCCATCGCCGAGACCGACGATGCCGGGCGCGAGGCCCGAATCCTCGCCGCCGCGCCGCTGGATGAGGCGACGCTGGAGGCGGTGCTGGGCGACCGCATCGCCTGGGTCGAGACCGTCGCCTGGGACGCCGCCGAACAGGCCGTCACCGCCCGCCGCCAGCGCCGGCTGGGCGCGCTGGTACTGGCCGACGCGGCGCTGCCGAACCCGGATCCTGCCGCCGTCGCCGCGGCGCTGCTGGAGGGAGTGCGGCGGCTGGGCCTCGACGCCCTGCCCTGGCGCGACGGCGCGGTGGCGCTGCGCCGCCGCGTCGGCTTCGCCCGGACGCTGGAGGGCGAGGCCTGGCCCGACTGGTCGGATGCCGCGCTGATGGAAACGCTGGAGCAGTGGCTGGGGCCGCACCTGTCGGGCATGCGGCGCCGCGGCGATCTCGACCGGCTGGACCTGGCGCAGATCCTGGCGCTGGACTGGGAGCGGCAACGCGCCCTGGACGCGCTGGCGCCGGCCACGATCCCGATTCCCAGCGGCCGCCGCGCGGCGCTGGACTATGCCGACCCGGCCCAGCCGGTGCTGGCGGTCAAGCTGCAGGAGATGTTCGGCCAGGCCGAGACGCCACGCGTCGGCGGCGGACGGGTGCCGGTGGCGATCCACCTGCTGTCACCCGCCGGCCGGCCGCTGCAGGTGACCCGCGACCTTGCCGGCTTCTGGGCCGGCAGCTATGCCGAGGTGCGCAAGGACATGCGCGGCCGCTATCCGCGACACCCCTGGCCGGACGATCCGCTGGCCGCCCCGGCCACCGCGCGGGCCAAGCCGCGCGGGACCTGAGGCGGCCGCCCGGCTATATCCGTCCCATCAGGACCAGGACCAGCAGGACGACGACGACCACCCCGAGCAGGCCGCTGGGACCGTAGCCCCAGCCGCTGCTGTACGGCCAGGAGGGGAAGGCGCCGATCAACAGGACGATCAGGATGATCAGCAGGATGGTTCCGATACCCATGACGGCACCTCGCCGTTGTTCGTGGTGATTCTCTCAATAGCGGCTGGGAAATTCGGTTCCGCCGGGCTGCGCTCCGCCGCGTCCCGTCCCTCGGGCGGCCGGAGGCCGGTTGCGACCATTCGTCGAGCCCGGATCCCTTGCGCCGCCTGCCGGGCTCGGCCACAAGGACGGGACCTCCCGACACGGCGACGACCATGGCCACGCCCCAGGCCGAAGACGCGATATCCTCCCCGCCCCGGCGCCCCTTCCTGCGCCGGCAGCTGCTGCGCCTGCATCTGTGGACCCGGCTGCGCAGCGCCGTGCGCGCCAACGAGATCGCCCTGCCGCTGCTGGCGGTGGCGATCGGCGTGATCGTCGGCCTCGGCGTCGTCGCCCTGCGCTGGGCGCTGCAGATCATGCACGAGCTGCTGTTCGCCCTGCCGAGCGGCCAGCGCCTCAGCGCCAGCATCGACACCAGCCCGCTGCTGACCGTGGCGGTGCCGGTTGTGGGCGGCCTGGCCTTCGGCGGCGTGATGTGGGCGATCAGCCGCTGGCGGCCGCGCCCGCCGGTCGACCCGATCGAGGCCAACGCTCTCTATGGCGGCCGGATGTCGCTGCGCGACGGCTTCGTCGTCGCCGGCGCCACGCTGATGTCGAGCGGCGTCGGCGCCTCGGTCGGCATGGAGGCCGGCTACACCCAGATCGGCGGCGGCTTCGCCTCGCGCATCGGCCAGATCTTCCGGCTGCGCCGGGCCGATCTGCGCACCATCGTCGGCTGCGGCGCGGCGGCCGCCATCGCCGCCGCCTTCGACGCGCCGCTGGCCGGCACCTTCTATGCCTTCGAGCTGATCATGGGCGCCTACACCGCGGCGACGCTGGCGCCGGTGGTGGCGGCGGCGCTGGCAGCCACGGCAGTCGAGCGCGTGCTGCTGGACGAAGGACCGTTCCTGGCGGTGACCTGGACCACCGGGCTGCACGCCGCCGACTACGCCATCTTCGTCGTGATCGGCCTGGCCTGCGCCGGCCTGGGCATCCTGATGATGCAGGGCGTCACCTGGACCGAGCGGGCGATGCGCCGGCTGGCCCTGCCGCAGGTGCTGCGCCCTGCCGTCGGCGGACTGATCGTCGGGCTGATGGCGCTGCGCTTCCCGGAGGTGCTGAGCTCCGGCCACGGCGCGCTGTATTCCGACCTGACCCTGGCGCCGCCCCTGACCGCGCTGGCGCTGCTGCTGGTGGCCAAGACCGCCGCGGCGGCGATCTCGCTCGGCGCCGGCTTCCGCGGCGGCCTGTTCTTCACCTCGCTGCTGACCGGCGCGCTGTTCGGCGGCATCCTGGCCCAGCTGACCGCGCTGGCCCTGCCCGGCCATCCGGTCGAGCACCTCGCCTATTCCCTGGTCGGCATGGCCTCGATGGCGGCCGCGGTGATCGGCGGGCCGCTGACCATGACCTTCCTGGCGCTGGAGCTGAGCGGCGACTTCTCCGTCACCATCGGCGTCATGGTCGGGGTGGTGGTGGCGGCCGCGGTGGTGCGGCACCTGTTCGGCTATTCCTTCGCCACCTGGCGCTTCCATCTGCGCGGCGAGGCGATCCGTGGCGCCCAGGATGTCGGCTGGATCCGCGACCTGACCGTCGCCCGGTTGATGCGCCGCGACGCCCGCAGCGTGCCGGAAACGACGACGGTGGCCGATTTCCGCAAGCAGTTCCCGGTCGGGTCGACCCAGCGCGTCTTCGTCACCGATGCCGCCGGCCGGGCCGCCGGGATGGTGCAGGTGTCGGACGCGCACAATGCCGACCACGACGCTGAGGCGGAGACGACCGAGATCGGCACGCTGCGCCAGGCGGCCGCCTATATCCTGCTGCCCGGCCAGACCATCCGCACGGCGCTGGAGCTGTTCCAGGCGGCGGAAACCGAGACCCTGCCGGTGGTCAGCGACGCGCAGGAGCGGCGGATCATCGGCTATGTCAGCGAGGCCTACGCGCTGCGCCGCTACAGCGAGGAGCTGGAGCGCCGCCGGGCCGAGGATGTCGGTGAACGCTGGTTCCGCTCGACGGAGTAAGGGCTCAGGGTAATTCCTTGGCGGAATGCGGGTCGATCGAATACGGGAAGGTCTCGGCCAGGAAGCGCGGCTGCGAGCGCACCCGGTGGATCCAGGCCGTCACGTTCGGAAAATCGGCCAGCGGCAGATCGGCCTCCTCCGCCCGATGGACATAGGCGAAGACGCCGATGTCGGCGACGCTGTAGGCCGGCCCGGCGAGCCAGGCGCGCTGCGACAATTCGCGGTCCAGGATCGCCAGGATCTTCAGCGAGCCCTCGCGCTTGGCCTCGACCAGCGCCGCCGGACGGCGGGCCGCCTTCCCGGTCATCACCCAGTGCCGCAGCGTGGCGACGGTGGACTGGACATAGTCGCCCTCGAAGGACAGCCATTGCAGCACCTTGGCCCGGGCGAAGCGGTCCTCCGGCAGGTAGGGCGTGCCCTCGGCCAGGAAGACCAGGATGGCGTTGGATTCGGCGAGCACACGGCCGTCATCCAGCATGATCGCCGGCACGGCGCCGGTCGGGTTGATCGCGAGATACTCTGGCCGCTGGCCTTCGCCCTCGAAGATGCTGATGATCTCGCTGCGGTACGGAAGCTGCAGCTGCGACAGGAGCAGCCGGACCTTGTAGGCGTTCTGCGACGGCAGGTAGTCGTAGAGGGTGATCATGGGCATCCTCGATCCGGTGAGGTCCACAGCATCGCACCGCGCCGCGGTTCGGTCCCTCCGCTTCTTGCGCTGAATTCGGGCGCAAGGGACGGATCGGCGGCCGCAGCGCAGACAGACAGGGTGACGGCATCGCATGACGGGAGCCGGAGCATGACGGCCGATCTGTTCGACAGCCTTCCCGGGCCGGGGCCGGACCAGGAGACCCTGGCCGAGGGCGCCTTCCTCCTGCGCGGCTTCGCCCGCGACCGGGCCGAGGCGCTGATCGCGGCGGTGCGGGCGGTGGAGGCCGCGGCGCCGTTCCGCCACCTGGTCACGCCCGGCGGCTACCGCATGTCGGTGGCGATGACCAATTGCGGCCGGGTCGGCTGGGTCAGTGACCGCAGTGGCTATCGCTACGACCCCGACGACCCGATCGCCGGCCGCCCCTGGCCGAAGATGCCGCCGGTCTTCGCCGAACTGGCCGACTCCGCCTCGGTCAAGGCCGGCTTCGGCCCCTTCGCGCCCGACGCCTGCCTGATCAACCGCTACGAGCCCGGCTCACGCCTGTCGCTGCACCAGGACCGGGATGAGCGCGACGCCGGCGCGCCGATCGTCTCGGTCTCGCTGGGCCTGCCGGCGACCTTCCTGTTCGGTGGGCTGCAGCGCAGCGACCCGACCCGCCGGGTGCGGGTCGAGCATGGCGACGTCGCGGTCTGGGGCGGCCCGGCGCGGCTGGCCTTCCACGGCGTCGCTCCGCTGCCGGACGGCAGCCATGCGCTGCTCGGCCGCCAGCGGATCAACCTGACCTTTCGGAAGGCCCTGTGATGCCGCTATGAAGTCGGGGTCGGTTGCAGGGAGCGGGCGGCGCGATGCTTGAAGGCAAGGTCATTCTGGTCACCGGATCCTCCTCCGGCATCGGCCTGGCGATCGCCCGGGCGGCGCAGGCCGAAGGCGCCACCGTGGTGCTGCACGGCATCGAGGCGGAGGCGCTGGCCCGGGCCGCGGTGGATCTGGGCGGCGTCGCCTCGGTGCTGGCCGACCTGACCGCGCCCGACGCGGCCGCGACCGTCGTCGACGCCGTGCTGCGCACCCATGGCCGGATCGACGGGCTGGTGAACAACGCCGCGTCCCTGGCCCGCACGACGCTGGAGCAGGCCGACGAGGCCGCCTTCGACGCCATCTTCGCCGTCAACGCCCGCGCGCCGCTGCTGCTGTGCCGCGAGGCGGTGCGCGCCTTCCGCGCCCAGGGCAGCGGCGGCGCCATCGTCAATATCGGCTCGGTCAACGCCCTGTGCGGCCAGGACAACCTGCTGGTCTATTCGATGTCCAAGGCGGCGCTGATGACCATGACGCGCAACCTGGGCGACGGGCTGTCGGCCGAGCGCATCCGGGTCAACCAGCTGAATGTCGGCTGGACCCTGACCGAGACCGAGCGCGCCATACAGCGCCGCGAGGGCCGGCCCGACGACTGGGCCGAGCACATCCCGCCGGCCCTGGCCCCGACCGGCCGCATCCTGCGGCCGGAGGAGGTGGCGCAGCATGCGGTGTTCTGGCTGTCCGACCGGTCGGCGCCGGTCACAGGCCAGGTGTACGAGGTCGAGCAGTATCCGCTGGTCGGCCGCAACAAGATCAACACGCGATGAAGGGCGGGAGACGATGAAGGAGACCTGGCGCTGGTTCGGCCCGAACGACCCGGTGACGCTGGACCATGTCAAGCAGGCGGGGGCCAGCGGCATCGTCACCGCTTTGCATCACCGCCAGGACGGCAGCGTCTGGCCGGCCGAGGAGATCACCGAGCGCAAGGCCGTGATCGAGGGCGCCGGCCTGGCCTGGTCGGTGGTCGAGAGCATCCCCCTGCCGGACGCGGTCAAGATCGGCGGCGCCGGCGCGGCCGAGGCGACCGCAATCTTCGCCCAGTCGCTGCGCAACGTCGCCGCGGCCGGGGTGACGACGATCTGCTACAACTTCATGCCGGTGGTCGACTGGACCCGCACCAACCTGATGTGGCGGCTGCCCACCACCGGCTATGCCCTGCGCTTCGACGCGGTCGACATGGCCGCCTATGACGCCTTCATCCTGAAGCGCCGCGGCGCCGAGGCCGACCATCGCCCCGAGGTGCTGGCCCGCGCCCGCGACCGCGCCGCGGCGATGAGCGAGAGCGACCGGGCCGAGCTGGAGAAGACCATAATCGCCGGCCTGCCGGGCGTGGCCGGCGCGGTCAACGATCGGGCCGGGTTCGAGCGGCGCCTGGCCGCCTATGCCGGCGTCACCGCCGATGATTTCCGCGCCAGCTACAAGGCCTTCCTGACGGCCGTCGTGCCGGTGGCGGAGGAGGCCGGCGCCCGCCTGGCTGTCCATCCGGACGATCCGCCCTTCCCGCTGTTCGGCCTGCCGCGCATCGTCTCCACCCCCGCCGATGCCCGCGCCGTCCTGGCCATGGTCGACCGGCCGGCGAACGGGCTGACGCTCTGCGTCGGCTCCTACGGCTCGCGCGCCGACAACGACCTGGCGGCGATGGCGCGAGAGTTTGCGCCGCGCATCCACTTCGCCCATCTGCGCAACGTCACGGTCGAGGCCGACGGGTCCTTCTTCGAGGACGAGCATCTCGAAGGCGGCGCCGACATGGTGGCGGTGATCGACGCGCTGATGGCAGAGGAGCGGGCCCGGAAGGCCGCCGGCCGGGCGGATTGGGAGATCCCGATGCGGCCGGACCATGGCCACCTGCTGGCCGACGACGTGCACAAGAAGACCAACCCCGGCTATTCGCTGATCGGCCGGCTGAAGGGACTGGCGGAGCTGCGCGGTGTCGCCCGGGCGATCGGCCAGCTGCGCGGCGCGGCATGACCGACACGGTCGACGCGGTCGTCATCGGCGCCGGGGTGGTCGGCCTGGCCGTCGCCCGGGCGCTGGCCCTGGCCGGGCAGGAGGTGATCATCCTGGAGGCGGCGGACGCCTTCGGCACCGAGACCTCGGCCCGCAACAGCGAGGTGATCCACGCCGGCATCTACTACCCGCAGGGCAGCCTGAAGGCACGGCACTGCGTCGCCGGCCGCCGGGCGCTGTACGGTTTCTGCGAGGAGCACGGCGTCACCGCAAAGCGCTGCGGCAAGCTGATCGTCGCCACCGACGCGCAGGAAGCCGCGACGCTGGTGCGGATCGAGGCGGCGGCCCGAGCCAACGGCCTGACTGGAGAGGACGATGCGCTGCGGCCGCTGACCGCGGACGAGGCGCATGCGCTGGAGCCGGAGGTCGCCTGCACCGCGGCGCTGCTGTCGCCGTCCACCGGCATCGTCGACAGCCACGGCTTCATGCTGGCCCTGCTGGGCGACGCCGAGGCCGGCGGCGCGATGATCGCCTATCACAGCCGGCTGGACTCGGCTGCGGTCACGCCCGATGGGCTGCATCTGCGGATCGCCACCGAGGACGGCGGCATGGAGCTGCTGGCCCGCCGGGTGGTGAATTCGGCCGGCCTGTCGGCCCCGGCGGTCGCCCGCCGCATCGCCGGCGTGCCGGAGGCATCGGTGCCGCAGCCCTTCCTGGCCAAGGGCAACTATTTCGGCCTGTCCGGCCGGCCGCCCTTCCGGCACCTGATCTACCCGGTGCCGGTGCCCGGCGGCCTGGGCACGCACGCCACGATCGACCTCGGCGGCCGGGTGCGCTTCGGCCCCGACGTCGAATGGGTCGACACGCTGGACTACCGGGTCGACCCGGCGCGGGCGGACAGCTTCTACGCCGCCATCCGCCGCTACTGGCCGGCGCTGCCGGACGGGGCCTTGCAGCCGGACTATTCCGGCATCCGCCCGAAGATCACCCCGCCCGGCGCCGCCGCCGCGGATTTCGTGATCCAGGGGCCGGAGGGACATGGCGTGCCCGGCCTGGTCAACCTGTTCGGCATCGAGAGCCCAGGGCTGACCTCGAGCCTGTCGATCGCCGACGAGGTCGTCGAGCGGTTGGGGCTCGGCCCCGCGTAACCGATAGGCCCTACCCCCTCACCCGAAATCGCTGCGCGATTTCGACCTCTCCCCAAGGAGAGGTGAAGGAGGATGGCTCTGATCCCCTCTCCTCGGGGAGAGGGAGGGGCCCGCCGCTTGCGGCGGGAGGGTGAGGGGGAAAGCCTACGCCGCCGCCCGCGCCGCCTTCTGGAACCGCGCCGGGGTGACGCCGTAGGCGCCCTTGAAGCGGCGGGTCAGATGCGCCTGGTCGGTGAAGCCCGTGGCCGCCGCCACCTGGGCCGCCGCCTCGCCCGCCGCCAGCATCCGCTTGGCCCGCTCCAGCCGGATCCAGCGCAGATAGGTGGCCGGCGCCGCGCCGTAGCGGCGGGTGAAGGCGCGGGACATGTGGAAGCGGCTCAAGCCCGCCACGGCGGCGAGGTCGTCGGCGGTGACGTCGTCGCCGAGATGGGCGTGCAGATGGTCGCGCACCCGCGCCAGCGCCGCATCGGCAGGGCGGGACAAATCGGGCGCCGGCGCCCCGGCCTTGCGATGGGCCAGCCCGACCACCATCGCCGCCAGCGCCTCGGACCGCGCCAGCGTTGCGCCCGGCTCGGCGAAGGCGTCGACGGTGCGGGCGATCAGCGCCGCAAGGACCGGATCCTCGGACAGGATGTTGGGGAAGGCCAGCGCCCAGGGCGGGCGGATGCCGGCGTCGTCGAGCGCGGCCGCGACCGTCTCCGGCGCGATGTAGAGCATCCGGTACAGGAAGCCCTCGGCATTGGTGGCATGGCCGTCATGGATCTCGGCCGGGTTGAAGGTGATGACCGACCCCGGCCGGGTGCGGTGCGAGGTGCCGCGGCAATGGAAGCTCTGCGATCCCGCTTCGGTCAGGCCGATGGCGTAGGTCTCGTGCGCGTGCCGCTCGTAGCAATGGGCGGTGAAATGGGCGCGGAACCGCTCGACGCCGAAGCGCCGGTCCAGCCCCACCGTGACCCATTCATCGCTGTCCATGGCCGGATACTAGGCCGGGCCGGGAGTGGCCGCCACAGCACGATCGTACAAGCCGGCCGATACGATCGTTCATAGCCTGCCTGCAGACTTCAAGGAGGATGCATGCGGTTCGACACCAAGATCGCCGTCGCCCTGCGCGAGGACCTGCCGGTCTGGCAGAAGCTGAACGTCACCGCCTTCACCGTCAGCGGCCTCGCCGCCATCCGGCCGGAGCTGGTCGGGGCACCCTATGAGGATGGGTCGGGCAACCTGTACCTGCCGATGTTCCGGCAGCCGGTGCTGGTCTTCGCCGGCACGGCCGAGGCGCTGAAGGCGGCGCATGCCAGGGCGCTGGCCCGCAACCTGCGGATCGCGGTCTACACCGCCGAGCTGTTCGCCACCGGCTATGACGAGGCCAACCGCGCCGCGGTCAAGGCTGTGCCCGGCGAGGCGCTGGACCTCGTCGGCTTCGCCATGCATGAGGATCGCAAGGACGTCGACCGCGTGCTGAAGGGCCTGGCGTTGCACCCGTGACCGGCGTCAATCCTCCCCGGCCGCGTCCGGCGGCGTGCCGAGGCTGGAGACGCGGGCGTCGAGCTTGCGCAGCAGGCGGCGCAGCCCCTCGCGCTCGCCCGGCTCGAAGGCGGCCATCAGCTCGGCCTCGATCTCCTGCGCCAGCGGCACGATGGCGTCATAGACCCGGCGGCCGGCGGCGGTGAAGTCGAGCTGGATCAGCCGCTGGTCGGCCGGGTGGGTGCCGCGGCTGAGATAGCCGGCGGCGATCAGCCGGCTGACCGCCCGGCTGACCTTGGCCTTGTCCATCGCCGTGCGCTCGCAGATCTGGTTCGAGGACAGCGGCGCATAGCGGCCGACCATCGCCATCACCCGCCATTCCGGGATGCTGAGCCCGAAGGCATCGGCATAGCGCCGGGCGAAGGTGCGGCTGACCCGGTTGCTGACCACCGACAGCTCATAGGGGAGGAACGCCTCGAGATCGAACTCCGCTGCCCGCACCGCCTGGTCCCGCATCGCCGGCCTCCCCGCCGCGTGATTCGTTTTATATGAAACGGAATTGGCTTCCGCTCAAGATTTCCCGGCCGGCACGCGAAGACGCGCGGCCCGACGGAATGTCCGACAATACGCGAGGTGGGAGCCGCGGCAAGCCCGGCGGGTGAAAGCGGGGCCTCGACAAAGGGCCTCACCCGGAGGCACAAGCGCTTCCGACCTCTCCCGCAGGGCGGGAGAGGCAACATAATCCGGTTCTCGTAGGTCGGCTTTGCGGCACGTGAACCCGACAGGATCGGGGGCCGCGCGGGTGGCTGCATGTTGGGTTCACCCAAGAGCGAACCCAACGCGGCTATCCCGTATCCGGCGACCTGGGCTTGCGGCCGGAGGCCGGGCCGGGCTTGGGCGGGTCCGCGGGCGGATCGTCGTCGTCCGACGGCAGGAAGCCCAGTTGCTCCATGGCCTCGTCGGCCATCTCGAGCCACTGCTCCACCCGCACCGGCAAGCCCCAGCGCCGGCACAAGGCCGCCACTGCGACCGGGGCCCGGCTGGCCTCGATCAGCTCCGCCACCTCCGGCTGCTCCAGCCGCTCGCGCACCTCGGTGACGCGGCGGGCGATCTCCTCATTGTCCTTCGACGCCTCGTAGGCGGCCGCCAGCACAGCCAGCTTCACCCGCAGATCGTGAAAGTCCTCCTGCGCCGCCTCGCGCTTCGCCTCAGCCTTGCGCTTCTCCTTGTCCTCCTGGGACAGCTTGCCCTTGAGCAGCAGGGTCAGCCGCACCGCGCGCGAGATGGTGGCGATGCGCTGGCAATAGTCGACGCCGGGCTGCGGCGCCTGCAGCGCCTCCTGCTGCGTCGCCCGGGCGATCGACATCTGGATCTCGACCAGCTCCGCCAGCACGTGCAGATCCGACGCCCCCGCTTCCGCCTGAGCGGCCGGGGCCTCTGATGTCTGGTCGGTCTGCGTCTTATCCATGGAACATATCATGAACATGATCGCAGATTAATACAAGGAAACAATGTGTTAACAACCGGAATCGGCGATCCCCTCAGCTGGTCATGACGCGACCGGCAGGGCCGATTCCAGCGCCGCCTCGACCAGATCATCGGCCGGGGTGCGCAGGAAGCGGTCGCAGGTCAGCTTCAGGCTGACGATGCCGTGCAGCGTCGCCAGGAACACCTCGGCCCGGCGCTCCGATCCCGTCGCGCCGAGATCGGCGAAGACCTGCACCAGCGCCAGGAAGGCGCGCGTGCCGGGGCCGTCCGGATCGTCGATCGGCCGGTCCCGATACAGCGGGTCGAGCAGCTTCGGATCCTCCATCAGGATCAGCCGGTAGAGCTCCCGCTGCTGCAGCCCGAAGCCGACATAGGCCCGGGCCAGCGCCGCCAGCCGGGCCCGCGGATCGGCGACGTCCGCCGCCGGCTGCAGCGCCGTCCACAGCGCCTGGTAGCCTTCCAGGCACAGTTCGCGCGCGATCGCGTCGCGGCCGTTGAAATGCAGGTAGATCGTGCCCGGCGCGTATTCGACCGCGGCCGCCAGCTTGCGCATGGTCAGCCCCTCGAACCCCTCGCGCAGCGCGATCTCGCGCGCCGCGTCCAGGATGCGCCCGCGCAGCGCCGCCTTGTCGCGCGCCCGTCGTTCCATCGTGCCCATGCCGGATGCTGGCCGATTGACCCGGCCGCCGTCAACGCGTATATGAACACCGTTCAGTGAACATTGTTCACTAACAGACCATTGTTCATGGAGCAGCCTGGATGGGTGGGATCGCGTTGTTCGGCGCCGCCGGCGCCATCGGCCGCAGCATCGCCGCGGCGCTGCGGGACGAGGGCCGGCCGTACCGCGTGGTCGGGCGGTCGCGCCCGGCGCTGGAGCGGGAGTTCGGCGCCGACCCGCTGGCCGAGATCGTCACCTGGATTCCGGACGACCCGGAGTCGGTCCGCGCCGCTGCCCGTGGCATGGACACGATCGTGCATCTGGTCGGCGTGCCCTATCACCAGTTCCAGCAGCATCCGGTGGTGATGCGCCAGGTGCTGGACGGCGCCGTGGCCGAGGGCGTGGCCAAGCTGTTGCTGATCGGCACGGTCTATCCCTATGGCCGCCCGCGGGCCCTGCCGGTGCGCGAGGACCACCCACGTGAGCCGCACACCTTCAAGGGCCGGATGCGCAAGGCACAGGAGGATCTGGTGCTGGCGGCGGATGCCGCCGGCCGGATCCGTGGCGCGGTGCTGCGGCTGCCGGATTTCTACGGCCCGGGGGTGGAGCGCAGCCTGCTGCACGACCTGTTCCAGGCTGCGGCGTCGGGCCGGCGGGCGAAGCTGATCGGCCCGATCGACCGGCCGCACGAATTCGCCTTCGTGCCCGATATCGGCCCGGTGGTCACGGCCCTGACGGCGCGGGAAGAGGCCTGGGGCCGGGTCTGGCACCTGGCCGGCCCCGGCACCATCACCCAGCGCGAGGCGGCGACGCTGGCCTTCGCCGCAGCCGGCCGCAAGCCGAGGCTGATGGTTGCCGGCAAGACCATGCTGCGCCTGGCCGGGCTGTTCGACCCGCTGATGCGCGAGCTGGTCGAGATGCATTATCTGCAGACCGACCCGGTGGTCATGGACGACGGCGCCCTGCAGGCGCTGATCGGGCCGATCCGCAAAACGCCCTATGCCGAGGGCATCCGCCGCTGCGTCGAGGCCGCGGCGGCCGCCTGATCACAGCGCCCGCGCGCGGTCCCGCAGCACGAATTTCTGGATCTTGCCGGTCGAGGTCTTGGGCAGGTCGCCGAACACCACCGTCTTCGGGCATTTGAAGCCCGCCAGGTGCCGGCGGCTGAAGGCGATGATCTCCTCCGCCGTCGCCTCGGCGCCGGGACGAAGGGTGACGAAGGCGCAGGGGGTCTCGCCCCATTTCTCGTCCGGCCGCGCCACCACCGCCGCCTCCAGCACCGCCGGGTGGCGGTACAGCACGCCCTCGACCTCGATGGTCGAGATGTTCTCGCCGCCGGAGATGATGATGTCCTTCGACCGGTCCTTCAGCTCGATATAGAAGTCCGGGTGCATCACCCCGAGGTCGCCGGTGTGGAACCAGCCGCCGGCGAAGGCTTTCTGGGTGGCCGACGGGTTCTTCAGATACCCCTTCATGGTGATGTTGCCGCGCATGAACACCTCGCCCATGGTCTCGCCGTCTGCGGGCACCGGGGCCAGGCTGTCGGGGTTGGCCACCATCAGCCCCTCCTGCACCACATAGGGCAGGCCCTGGCGCGACTTGAGCCGCGCCTGCTCGCCCGCCGGCAGCGCGTCCCATTCCGGCTTCCAGTCGCAGACCACGGCCGGGCCGTAGACCTCGGTCAGGCCGTAGACATGGGTGACCTTGATGCCGAGCCGGGCCATGCCCTCCAGCACCGTCGCGGGCGGCGGCGAGGCCGCGGTCATCATCTGCACCGCCTGGGGAAAGTCGCGGCGCTCCCCGGCCGGGGCGTTCAGCAGCATGCCCATGACGATCGGCGCGCCGCAGAGATGGGTGACGCCGTGGTCGGCGATGGCGGCGTAGATGTCGCGCGCGGCCACCCGGCGGAGACAGACATGGGTGCCGGCCATCGCCGTGATGGTCCAGGGGAAGCACCAGCCGTTGCAGTGGAACATCGGCAAGGTCCAGAGATAGACCGGATGGTGCGGCAGGGCCCAGGTGACCACGTTGCCGAGAGCGTTGAGATAGGCGCCGCGGTGATGCGTCACCACGCCCTTGGGGTCGCCGGTGGTGCCGGAGGTGTAGTTGAGCGCGACCGCATCCCATTCGTCGCCGGGCATCACGCCCGGCCAGGTCGGGTCGCCCTCGGCCAGGAGCTCCTCATAGGTCAGGCCGCCGACCGGCTCGCCCGTCACCGCCGGGTCGAGGATGTCGACCACCAGCGGCGGCGCCGTGATCTCGGCCAGCGCCGCCTTCACCACAGGGGCGTATTCGCGGTCGGCCAGCAGCACCCGGGTCTCGGAGTGGCGCAGCTGGAAGGCGATCGCGGCGGCGTCGAGCCGGGTGTTGAGGGCGCACAGCACCGCGCCCGCCATCGGCACGCCATAGGTCGCCTCGAACGCCTCCGGGATGTTCGGCGCCATCACCGCGACCGTGTCGTTCTTGCCGATGCCGCGGCGGGACAGGGCCGAGGCCAGGCGGCGGCAGCGCACCGCGGTCTCGCGCCAGCTCCGCTTCACCTCGCCATAGACCACCGCCGTCCGGTCCGGGTGGGCCAGGGCGGTGCGGCCGAGGAAGGAGATCGGCGTCAGCGGCACGTAATTGGCGGCGTTGCGGTCGAGATCGGTGTCGTAAGCGTGCGGCATCGGCGGGCCCCCTGGTGCGGAGACATTCTGGCACTGCCCAGCCTCGGGCGGAATGCCGGGATCGGGCTCCGCCGGCCGCGTCCGGCGGTGGCCGGAACGCGACACCGCCCCCTCGCCGTGGAGGCCCTGCAGCGCTAGGCTCAGTCCAAACAGGGAGGACGCCATGGCAGCCTATGCCGAGGCCTATCGCCGCGCGCTCGACAATCCGGAGGGGTTCTGGGGCGAGGCCGCCGCCGCGATCGACTGGGACCGGCGCTGGGACCGAGTGCTGGACGACGGCAACGCCCCCTTCTTCCGCTGGTTCGCCGGCGGCCGGCTCAACACCTGTTTCAACGCGCTCGACCGCCATGTCGCCGCCGGCCATGGCGACCGCATCGCCCTGATCCACGACAGCCCGGTCACCGGCACGGTGCGGCGCTTCACCTATGCCGAGCTGACCGGACGGGTCGCCCGCTTCGCCGGCGCCATGCGCGGCCTGGGCGTCGGCGCCGGCGACCGGGTGGTGATCTACATGCCGATGGTGCCGGAGGCGGCGATCGCCATGCTGGCCTGCGCCCGGCTGGGGGCGGTGCATTCCGTGGTGTTCGGCGGCTTCGCGGCGCCCGAGCTGGCGGCGCGGATCGACGATTGCGAACCGACGCTGGTCGTCTCCGCCTCCTGCGGCATCGAGGTCAGCCGCATCGTCGCCTACAAGCCGCTGCTCGATACCGCCCTCGGCCTGGCGAAGCACAAAGTGCCGGCGACCGTGGTGCTGCAGCGGCCGCAATGCGAGGCGGCGATGACGCCGGGGCGCGACCACGACTGGGCGGCGCTGGAGGCCGCGGCCGAGCCGGCCGGCTGCGTGCCGGCGGCGGCGACCGACCCGCTTTACATCCTCTACACCTCCGGCACCACCGGCCAGCCCAAGGGCATCGTCCGCGACCAGGGCGGCCATGCCGTGGCCCTGGCCTGGAGCATGGCCGCGATCTATGGCGTCAAGCCCGGGGAGGTGATGTGGACCGCCTCGGATGTCGGCTGGGTGGTCGGCCATTCCTATATCGTCTACGGCCCGTTGCTGGCCGGCTGCACCAGCGTGATGTACGAGGGCAAGCCGGTCGGCACGCCGGACGCCGGCGCCTATTGGCGGGTGGTCGAGCAGCATGGCGTCTCGGTGCTGTTCACCGCGCCGACCGCCTTCCGCGCCATCAAGCGCGAGGACCCGGAGGGACGCCTGCTGGCCGGGCGCGACCTGTCCAAGTTCCGCGCGCTGTTCCTGGCCGGCGAGCGCTGCGATCCCGCCACGCTGGGCTGGGCCGAGCGGCTGCTGAACGTGCCGGTGATCGACCATTGGTGGCAGACCGAGACCGGCTGGCCGATCTGCGCCAACCCGCTGGGGCTGGAGCCGATGCCGGTCAAGCCAGGGTCGCCGACCAGGCCGATGCCGGGCTGGGACGTTCGCGCGCTGGGGCCGGACGGGCACGAGATGCCGCGCGGTGAGATCGGCGCGCTGGCCTGCCGGCTGCCGATGCCGCCGGGCGCCGCGCCGACGCTGTGGCGAGCCGATGCCCGCTTCCGCAGCGCCTATCTCGCGGACTATCCAGGCTTCTACAAGACCGGCGACGCCGGGCTGGTCGATGAGGACGGCTATGTTTTCGTCATGAGCCGGGTGGACGATGTCATCAATGTCGCCGGCCACCGCCTGTCGACCGGACAGATCGAGGAGGTGCTGGCCGGGCATCCCGATGTCGCCGAATGCGCGGTGATCGGGGTGGCGGACGATCTCAAGGGCCAGGTGCCGCTGGGCCTGCTGGTGCTGAAGGCGGGGGTGACGCGGCCGCAGGAGGCGATCCTGGCCGAGGCGGTGCAGCGGGTGCGCGACGGCATCGGCCCGGTCGCGGCGTTCAAGACGGCGATGATCGTCGACCGCCTGCCGAAGACCCGGTCGGGCAAGATCCTGCGCGGCACCATGGCCCGGATCGCCGATTCGCTTCCCTTCGCCGTGCCGGCGACGATTGACGATCCGGCGATTCTCGACGAAATTCGTGCGGCTTTGCAGCGATCGGGCTATAGTCTCAGGTAACGTTCCCGTTTCCATCCGGTCTAAGCCCCGAACGGCAAGCCTTCAGAATTATTACATTTTTAAGATCATTTAGCGCTCTTGCAATTCAGCGCGCCCTGCCGAATGCCGGCGAACAACTGAAAACCCTTCAAAACAAAGGGTTTTTCTGACCCAAACGAGTGCTTGACGCAGCGGCAAAATGACTCTTATCGTCGCGCAATGCTCGAGTTGAGCAGGCGAGGCTTCAAAAAACGAGGGCCGCACGGAAGCGGCCCTCTTTTTTTATCTCTGCGGCTCGGGGCGAAGGGCGCTGCCCCTGTGGCGGCGCCCTCTCTCGGCCCGTCAGGCGGCGAGCTGCTTCGGCGCCTCGGCCTGGCCGACCGCGATCTTCACGGTGCGGGGCTTCTGCGCCTCCGGCACCTCGCGGACCAGATCGATGTTGAGCAGGCCGTTCACCAGCGTCGCGCCGCCGACCTTGATGTAGTCGGCGAGCTGGAAGCGCCGCTCGAAGGCCCGGCCGGCAATGCCGCGATGCAGGAAGACCCGGCTCTTCTCCTCCTCGTCGGAGGTCGCCTTGGCGCGGATGGTCAGGGTGTTCTCGGAGGTCACGACCTCGAGGTCGTCCTCGCCAAAGCCCGCCACCGCCATGGTGATGCGGTACGCATCCTCACCGGTCTTCTCGATGTTGTAGGGCGGGTAGGACGGCGCCGCGGCGTCGAACTGCGGCGCGGAATCGAGCAGCCGCGACAGGCGGTCGATGCCGATGGTCGAGCGGAACAGCGGGGAAAGGTCGAGAGTACGCATGGATATCCTCCAGTGAGCGATACCTGTGCGGCGCACCACCATGGTCGCGCCGCGGGTTTGCGACGTGGCGGCCCCGGCTGGGCGCCGCCACGTCATCGATCTGGGGAGGGTGAATTCCGGGTTCAAGGGGTGTCGATGACCGCCCTCCGATCCCGGGAAATGTCCGGCTATTGCGCGGTCCAGCCGCCGTCGACCGACAGGCTGGTGCCGGTGATCTGTTCGGCCGCGCCGGAGCACAGGAAGGCGACCGTGCCGCCCAGCTGCTCCGGCGTCACGAAGGTCATCGAGGGCTGCTTCTCGCCCAGGAGCTGGCGGGATGCCTCCTCCTGGCTGATGCCCTTCTCCGCCGCGATCGCGCTGATCTGCTTCTCGACCAGCGGGGTGCGCACCCAGCCGGGGCAGACTGCGTTGCAGGTGATGCCGTTGCCGGCATTCTCCAGCCCCACCACCTTGGTCAGCCCGATCAGCCCGTGCTTGGCCGCGACATAGGCCGCCTTGTGGGTCGAAGCCACCAGGCCGTGGGCCGAGGCGATGTTGATGATCCGGCCCCAGCCCTGCTGCTTCATCACTGGGATTGCTGCGGCGATGCCGTGGAATGCGGCCGACAGGTTGATCGCCAGGATGGCGTCCCACTTCTCGGCCGGGAACTCCTCCACCGGCGCGGTGAACTGGATGCCGGCATTGTTCACCAGGATATCGACCCGGCCGAGCCGCTCGACCGTCGCCGCCACCAGGCCGCGCACCGCGTCGCCCTTCGACATATCGGCGCCGTCATAGACCGCGCGCACCCCGTGCTCGCGCTCGATGCCGCTGCGGATCGCCTCGATCTCGCCGGCGTTGCCGAAGCCGTTCAGCACGATGTCGGCGCCCTGGCCGGTCAGCACCCGGGCGATGCCCAAGCCGATGCCGCTGGTCGATCCGGTGACGATCGCTACCTTGCCCTTCAACATGGGTCCGTTCCTTACGATGACGGGATGGGGGTCTTCGAGGGCGCCTCAAAGACCATTTGTAAACGCTACTGGTGCGGCCGTCTGACGGCGGTTTCTCCGCTTCCGGTGCTCACGGACCAACGTCCGCTGCGCTCCGGTTCTCGAAACCACCGCCAGCCGACTCACACCAGCGCATTTCCAAACGGTCTCTCAGCGCTTGAACAGCGCATCCGCTGCGCTCTTGTGGCTCTGCTTGCCGGCAATGACGCCGCGGGCGCGGGCAATCTCCGCCTCCAGCTCGGCGACATACTCTTCGAGCTCGGCGACCGACATGCCGTCGAGCGGCTTCGGCGGCGCCTTGCGTTTGCGCGGTTCGAGATCTTCCGGATCCATCGGCCATCTCCTTCGGCAGCGGATGGACAATCCTCGCGGGCGGCGCGAGGATCGGCAAGCCCGGAGCGCAAGCGTGCCGGTGCGCCTGCATTGTCGACGGGCGACCTTAGGCCGCTCCATCCGACTCCCGGATGACGGCCGCATGACATTTCGGCCATCATCCACATCCATTCCCGAGACGGAAGCGTGAGCCGATGACCAGCATCCTCCCCGAGACCATGACCGCGATCGTGATCGAGGCCCCCGGCGGGCCCGAGGTGCTGAAGCCGGCGACCCTGCCGGTGCCGTCGCCCGGGGCCGGCGAGATCCTGATCAAGGTCGAAGCCGCCGGGGTCAACCGGCCCGATGTGCTGCAGCGCCGCGGCCTGTACAATCCGCCGCCGGGCGCCAGCCCGCTGCCGGGGCTGGAGGTCGCAGGCACCGTCGCCGCCATCGGCCCGGATGTCCAGGACTGGAGCGTCGGCGACCCGGTGTGTGCGCTCGTCGCCGGCGGCGGCTATGCCGAGTTCTGCGTCGCCCCGGCGCCGCAATGCCTGCCGATCCCGAAGGGCCTGTCGGCGGCAGAGGCGGCGGGCCTGCCCGAGACCCTGTTCACCGTCTGGACCAATGTGTTCGAGCGCGGCCGGCTGCAGACCGGCGAGCGTTTCCTGGTGCATGGCGGGTCGAGCGGCATCGGCACCACCGCGATCCAGCTGGCCAAGGCCTGGGGCGCCATCGTCTTCGCCACCGCCGGCAGCGCCGAGAAGTGCCGCGCCTGCCTCGATCTCGGCGCCGACGTCGCGATCGATTACCGCGAGCAGGATTTCGCCGCGGTGATCAAGGAGAAGACCGGCGGCCGCGGCGTCGACTTGATCCTCGACATGGTCGGCGGCGATTATGTCGCCCGCAACATCGACACGCTGGCAGTGGACGGAAGGCAGGTCAGCATCGCCTTCCTCAAGGGCGCCAAGGTCGAGATCGACCTGCAGAAGGTGATGGCCAAGCGGCTGACCCTGACCGGGTCGACCTTGCGGCCCCGCAGCGTCGCCGAGAAGGGCGCCATCGCCGCGGCGCTGCAGGCCGAGGTCTGGCCGCTGATCGAGGCCGGGCGGGTCAAGCCGGTGATCCACGCCACCTTCCCGCTGGCACACGCGGCAGAGGCGCATGCACTGATGGAATCGAGCGCGCATGTCGGCAAAATCGTACTCCTCGCTTGACTCGGACGTGCGACATCCCTAGGTCGAGCACAGTGGGCGGCGCCGCGCCGACCCCGCTCCCCTCCCTTACGTGCGAGTGCGAGAGGACAGGTCGGCCGCCCCGGCCGGTCGCGGCGGGATCGCTTTGCGCAGAGGAGTACGCGAACAATGAACAAACAGCCCCTGATGCCGAAGGCGACCGCCGTCTGGCTCGTCGAGAACACGTCGCTGAGCTTCGACCAGATCGCCGCCTTCTGCGGCCTGCATGAGCTGGAGATCCGGGCCATCGCCGACGGCGAGGTCGCGATCGGCATGGTCGGGCTGGACCCGATCGTCAACGGCCAGCTGACCCAGGCCGAGATCGACCGCTGCCAGGCCGACCCGAACGCCCGCCTGCGCATGGCGATCTCGGACATGCCGCAGCCGGTCGCCCGCTCCAAGGGCCCGCGCTACACCCCGGTGACCAAGCGCGGCGACAAGCCGGACGCCATCGCCTATCTGCTGAAGGAGCATCCGGAGCTGTCGGACGCCCAGATCTGCAAGCTGATCGGCACCACCAAGCCAACCATCCAGGCGATCCGCGACAAGAGCCACTGGAATTCGCCGAACCTGAAGCCGCGCAGCCCGGTGATGGTGGGCCTTTGTTCCTATCTGGAGCTGGATGCGGCCCTGACCAAGGCCCGCGCCAACCTGCCGCCGGGCGCGATCCCGACCCCGACCGTCAGCTTTGACGAGGACGCCGAGGAAACCCAGGAAGACTGAGAGCCCGTCCGGAAACGCTACTGGCGCGGCCGTCTGACGGCGGCTTCTGCGCTTCCGGTGCTCACGCACCAAACGTGCGCTGCGCTCCGGTTCTCGAAGCCACCGCCAGCCGACTCACGCCAGCGCATTTCCAAACGGTCTCTGAGGCGCGACGCGGCCTCCACAAACGACAAGGGCGGCGCCCCCCGGCACCGCCCTTTAGGATTCGGAGATCCGTGATCTCTCCGTCAGGCGTGATCCAATCGCGCCATCTCATCCTTCAGTCTCAGCTTTTCCTTTTTCAGCCGTACGATCTCGATTTCGTCGGGTAGGGGGCGGTGGACCGCCTCTTCCAATGTGCGATCCAGGGCGGCGTGCTTGGTCCGAAGCGCTTCAATACGCTCTGCGACGGCCATCTCTCGCTCCTCTGTTGAAAGCTGGACAGTGGTTCAGCCCCTCCTTTTTCCCATATGTTACGCCCCGATGGCGGTTGCAAGTCAACGCGGCATCTATTCCTGTCACAAAAGCGAGACAATCGGTCGCTCCGCCCCGACCGGCCGCATCGCGGACGTGAAATTTCCTTAACGGGACGGTTTCCGACTCCTTCCACCGCTTCGCTCGGCTAGTCTTGTGCAGCGCACAACAGTGAGGATGCAGCGCAATGGATGCCAGGACCGTGCGGGAGACCGCCTTCGCCATGCCGCTGACCAGCCCCGCCTTCCCGCCGGGGCCGTACCGCTTCGTCGACCGCCAGTACTTCATCATCCGCTACCGCACCGACCCCGAGGCGCTGCGCCGGGTGGTGCCGGAGCCGCTGGAGATCATCGAGCCGGTGGTCAACTACGAGTTCATCCGCATGCCGGATTCGACCGGCTTCGGCGACTACACCGAGAGCGGCCAGGTGATCCCGGTGCGCTGGCAGGGCCAGGTCGGCGGCTACACCCACCAGATGTTCCTGAACGACCACCCGCCGATCGCCGGCGGGCGCGAGCTTTGGGGCTTTCCGAAGAAGCTGGCGCAGCCGACGCTGGCGGTGGAGACCGACACGCTGGTTGGCACGCTGAACTACGGCTCGATCCGCATCGCCACCGGCACCATGGGCTACAAGCACCGCACCCTGGACCTGGCGGCCGAGGCCAAGGGGCTGGGGGCGCCGAACTTCCTGCTCAAGATCATCCCGCATGTCGACGGCAGCCCGCGGATCTGCGAGCTGGTGAAGTACTATCTCGAGGATGTGACCGTGAAGGGCGCCTGGGCCGGCCCGGCGGCGCTGGACCTGTACCCGCACGCTTTGGCGCCGATCGCCGAGTTGCCGGTGCTGGAGGTGCTGTCGGCCAAGCATCTGGTCGCCGACCTGACGCTCGGCCTCGGCACCGTCGTGCACGATTACCTCGCCTGACGCGCCGCCGGGGTGCGGTCGACCGCACCCCGACCTATTACAATGCGGGGCCGGACATCCGGCCCCGAGGAGACCACTGATGCGTGGCGTGAAACGGAAGCAGGCGCGCAGCGCCCCCGGGCACATCGAGGTGCCGCCCTATGACGTCGTCGCCCTGGTGCTGCAGGGCGGCGGCGCCCTCGGCGCCTACCAGGCCGGGGTCTATGAAGGGCTGCACGAGGCCGGGATCCAGCCGACCTGGCTGGCCGGCATCTCGATCGGCGCGCTCAACACCGCGATCATCGCCGGCTCGCCCGAGGCGCAGCGGGTGGACCGGCTGCGCGAGTTCTGGGAGACGATCTGCGCCGCCCCGGTCGAGTGGCCGGCCAGCGAGGGCCTGTCGGAGGCGCTGCCCTTCGCCTTCGACATGCGCTCGGTGCACAACGCCGCAGCGGCGATGCGGGCGCTGTTCCAGGGCCAGCCCGGCTTCTTCAAGCCGCGCTTCCCGCCGCCCTACCTGTCGCCCTTCGCCGGAGACGGCGCCACCAGCTTCTACGACACCAGCCCGCTGCGCGACACGCTGCTGCGGCTGGTCGATTTCGACCGGCTGAACTCCGGCGACATCCGGGTCAGCGTCGGCGCGGTCAATGTCCGCAGCGGCAACTTCGTCTATTTCGACACGGCCGAGCGCAAGCTGGGGCCGGAGCATTTCATGGCCTCCGGCGCCCTGCCGCCCGGCTTCCCGGCAATCGAGATCGACGGCGAATTCTACTGGGACGGCGGCGTGGTCTCGAACACGCCCCTGTCCTACGTGCTGTCGACCGAGCCGCGGCGCGATACCCTGACCTTCCAGGTCGACCTGTGGTCGGCCAAGGGCCGGCTGCCGGACGACCTGATGGAGGTGTCGAGCCGGCAGAAGGACATCCAGTATTCGAGCCGGACCCGCGCCATCACCACTTACATGATGCAGATGCAGAAGATGCGCCGGGCGCTGCAGCGGGTGATGGACCGGCTGCCGGAGGAGGCGAAGCAGGACCCGGAGATGCAGGAGATCGCCGATCTGGCCTGCGAACGCGCCTACAACATCATCCAGCTGATCTACCAGACCAAGACCTATGAGGGCCACTCCAAGGACTACGAGTTCGGGCTGGATGCGATGCGCGAGCACTGGCAGAGCGGCCTCGACGACATCCGCCGCACCCTGGCCGATCCGCACCGGCTGGACCGGCCGTCGGCGGCGGAGGACGGCGTGGTCAGCCACGACGTGCACCGGCAGGATCGCTGACGCATGCAGGTGCGCCGCCGCGTCTGGCTGGGCGGCGCGTTGGCGGCGCTGGTCTTGTCCGGCGCGGCGGCGTTCGCCTTCGCATCTGCCTGGCATCCTTCCGACGCCGCCTATCCCCGCCAGGGCATCGACGTGTCACACCATCAGGGCCGGATCGCCTGGAGTGAACTGCCGGCCCAGGGGGTCGACTTCGCCTATATCAAAGCGACCGAAGGGGGCGACCACCGGGACAGCGCCTTCGCCGACAACTGGGCAGGCGCACGCAGCGCCGGCATCGCGCGTGGGGCATACCACTTCTTCACCCTGTGCCGGCCCGGCGCCGACCAGGCGGCGAACTTCATCGCCACGGTCCCGGCCGACCCCGATGCGCTGCCGCCCGCCGTGGACCTCGAATATCTCGGCAACTGCTCGCGGCAGGTGTCGGTGGAGGCGTTCCACCAAGAGCTCGGCACCTTCCTGCAGATGGTCGAGGCCCGGTACCGGCAGCGCGCGCTGCTGTATCTGACCCGCGAGTTCGACGACGCCTTCCAGGTCAGCGCCCGGCTGCAACAACCGCTCTGGCTGCGCCGCATCGTCTTCGAGCCGGATTTCGGCGCTCGCCCCTGGCAGGTCTGGCAGGTCTCCAACTTCCGTCGCCTCCGCGGCATCGATGGCCGGGTCGACTGGAACGTCAGCCGGCCCTGACACCGCCGAGCGGGATCGCGAATTGCACAGCCGGCGCCCGGCGGTCATGCTGGCAGCGGGCGGACGGGAGGCGGGGAAGAATGGACGGACGGGTCGCGGCGCTGTGGCGCTATCCGGTCAGCTCTCTCGGCGGCGAGCGGCTGGAGGCCTGCGCCGTCGATGCCACCGGCCTCATCGGCGACCGGGCCTGGGGCCTGGCCGACCGGGACAGCGGCGAGACCGCCTTTCCGGAGAGCAAGCGCCGCTGGCGCCCGGCGCCGCAGATCCGGGCTCGTGGCACCGAAGACGGGCTGCGGCTCGACTTCCCGGATGGCCGCAGCCTGCCGGCCGAGGCCGCCGGCGACGCCCTGGCCGCGCATTTCGGCTTTGCGGTGACGCTGCGCCGGCACGCTGCCGATGCGGCCGAGACCGCCACGACCGGGCCACTGAAGCCGCGCTACGAGCGCCACCCGATCCACATCCTGACCACCGCCTCGCTGGCGGCGCTGCAGGCGATCCTGCCGGACAGTGCCATCGACGAGCGCCGGTTCCGGCCGAACCTGGTGCTCGACCTGCCCGGCGCCGAGGGCTTCGCCGAGACCGGCAGGATCGGGCGGCTGGTGGCGATCGGCGAGGTGCGCATCCGCATCGTCGATCCCTGCGTGCGCTGCGCCTTCACCACCCTGGCCCAGGGCGACCTGCCGCTCGACCCCGCCGTGCTGATGGCGGTGACCAAGCGCAACGCCACCCATCTCGGCGTGCTGTGCACGGTCGAGGCTCCGGGCGAGATCCGCGTCGGGGACGTGGTCCGGGTGCTGGATTAGCCGATGGCCTGGTGGAGGGTCGAGCCTTGTCGGCCCTCGCCACGACTACGTCGGAGCCCTGCCGATCGAGGCACCGCCGTCAACGAACAGAGTTTGACCGGTGATGAAGCTGGCTTCATCCGATAGGAAGAACGCGATGGCCGCGGCGATCTCGTCCGGCTTTGCGAACCGGCCCATGGGCACCGCCGCAAGGTACCGCGCCTCTCCCTCGCTGCCGGGCGGGTTGTGAGTCCGAAACAATTCCGTTTCCGTCGGACCCGGCGCGATGGCGTTGACGGTAATACCTGTGCGCGCGAGCTCCAGCGCCCAGGAGCGGGTGAAGCTGATGAGTGCCGCCTTGGCTGCGGCGTAGCTGGTGCGCTGCACAAAGCCGAGTACGGTCAGGCTGGAGATGTTCACGACCCGCCCAAGGCCGGCGGCCTGCATACCGGGGAGAACCGCCTGCACGGCCTGAAGCGCTGGCCGAAGATTGAGATCGAGCACGGCAGCCAAGTCGTCGAGCTCTACGGCGCCCAGAGGCTGGGGCCGGGCCAAGCCTACGTTGTTGACGACGCCATAAATCGATTGGTGCGCAATGATGTCGCGAAGCGTCCTGGCTGTCGCCACCGGGTCGGCCAAGTCAAGCTCATGCAACTCGCCCGGGAAGGTCGGATCGGCGTTGCGAGCGATGCCGATCACCTGATGTCCCGCCGAGACCAACCGATCAGACAACGCACGGCCGATGCCCTTCGAGGCCCCGGTGATGAGGATCGAGCGACTGGTCACGGCCAACTCCTGGCGAGTGCTCCGCGTCGATAGTCAGACCTCGGGTTCGCTGCATCGGATCAGCGAAACCCGGCAGGTGCAAATGCCGAGACACTCTACGGATCCCGCTGGCGGACGTAGTGCGTTACCGCAAATTTGTCACCCGAGCTCGCGGACGCCCTTCCCGTCCGCTTCGTCTGAAGCCACACCTGAACAGCCCCGCCTCAATCCCCCAGGCAGATCCCCAGAGCCCGGGCGGTCCGGACCAGCGGGTCGCTGTGCTTGATGTCCTGATACTCGGCGATCGCGTCCTGCAGCGGCACGTCGATCACCCGGCGGTCGGACCAGGCCACCATGCGGTCGAACTTGCCCTCGGCGATCAGGTCGACCGCATGGGCGCCGAAGGCCGAGGCGATCAGCCGGTCGCGCCAGCTCGGCATCGAGCCGCGCTGGACATGGCCCAGCACTGTCACCCGCGTCTCCGCCCCGGTGGTGTCGGCGATCTTGAAGGCGACATAGTCGCCGATGCCGCCGAAGCGCTTCTCGCCGCCGTGATAGTCCTTGTGCACCTTGGTGCCGTCGGCCGTCTTCACCGCCTCCGACACCACCACCAGCGCGAAGTTGCGGCCGGTCTTGCGGACCTCGCGGATCTTGTGGGCCACGGAGTCGATCGAGAACGGGATCTCCGGGATCAGGATGACGTCGGCGCCGCCGGCGATGCCCGCCGCCAGCGCGATGTGGCCGGCGTCGCGGCCCATCACCTCCAGCACCATCACCCGGGCGTGGCTGGCCGCGGTCGGCTGCAGCCGGTCCAGCGCCTCGGTCGCCACCGCGACCGCGGTGTCGAAGCCGACCGAGACCTCGGTCAGGCCGACATCGTTGTCGATCGTCTTCGGGATGCCGACATAGTTGAAGCCGCCCTGCTGCGCCAGCCGCCGCAGGATCGAATGGCTGCCGTCGCCGCCGACGCCGATCAGCGCGTCGAGGCCGAGCTCGTGATAGCCGCCGATAATCTCGACCGACCGGTCCTTCAGCGTGCCGTCGGACATCGGGAAGGCGAAGGGGTCGCCCTTGTTGGTGGTGCCGAGAATGGTGCCGCCCTGGCGCATCACCGCCGTGGTCATCTTGTCCGGCGTCAGCACCTCGTAGCGCAGCGGGCGCGACAGCAGGCCGGAGGTACCCTCTTTTATGCCGATCACGGTCCAGCCGAGCCCGTCGGCCCGGCACACCGCCGCGCGGATCACTGCGTTGAGCCCGGCGCAGTCGCCGCCGCTGGTGAGAATCCCGATGCGCTTCTCGCCCGCCATGCCGTGCTTCGTTCCCGCTCCCGGTTGCAGTTCCCCCTTGTACCGGGAAGCGGCCGGTGCTGTAAGAGCCGGATGCGCCGCCGGGGCGTCACCCCCGCGTCAAACGCGTTCCGGTCGGGCCGCCCCCTTTGCTATGATCGGGCTCGCCGAACCGGGACCCGCAGGAAAGGCCGTTTGAGGGAATGATCGACATCGAGTCGATGCAGGAGAAGCTGGCCGCTTTGCGGGTCGAGCACCGCGACCTCGACGAGATCATCGACCGGCTGACCGCGGATGGTCCCGTCAACCAGCTTCAGATCCAGCGCCTGAAGAAGCGCAAGCTGCTGCTCAAGGATCAGATCACCATGATCGAGAGCAAGCTCTTGCCCGACATCATCGCCTAGACCCCGAGGATTTTCCGACCGATGGCCGAACCCGCCGCCGCGCCGCCTGTGGCAATCATCATGGGCAGCCAGTCCGACTGGGAGACCATGCGCCACGCCGCCGAGACGCTGTCGCTGCTGGGCATCGGCCATGAGGCGCGGATCATGTCCGCCCACCGCACGCCGGACCGCATGGCCGATTTCGCCCGCGCGGCGCGCGGCCGCGGCGTCAAGGTGATCATCGCCGGCGCCGGCGGCTCCGCCCATCTGCCGGGCATGACGGCGGCGATGACGCCGCTGCCGGTGCTGGGCGTGCCGGTCGAGAGCAAGGCGCTGAAGGGCATGGACAGCCTGCTGTCGATCGTGCAGATGCCGGGCGGCATCCCGGTCGGCACGCTGGCGATCGGCCGGGCCGGGGCGATCAACGCGGCGCTGCTGGCCGCCGCGATCCTGGCGCTGAGCGACCCCGCCGTCGCCGATGCGCTGGACGCCTGGCGCCAGCGCCAGACCGAGGCCGTGGCCGAGCACCCGAAAGACGAATGACCAGCACTCCTCCTCTTCCGCCCGGAAGCGTCATCGGCATGCTCGGCGGCGGCCAGCTCGGCCGCATGACCGCCCTGGCCGCCGCCCGCCTCGGCTACCGCACCCATGTGCTGTGCCCGGACCCGGACAGCCCCTGCGCCCAGGTGACCGACCGCTCGACCCTGTCCTCCTACACCGACCATGCGGCGCTGGACGCCTTCGCCGCGCAGGTCGACGTCGTCACCTACGAGTTCGAGAACATCCCCTACGAGACCGTGCTGCACCTCGCCGCCCGCGTGCCGGTGCGGCCGGGGCCGGACGGCCTCGCCGTGTGCCAGGACCGGGTTGCGGAGAAGGATTTCTGCAACCGCCACGGCATCGGCACCGCACCCTGGCGGGCGGTCGGATCGGCCGAGGAGTTGGCCGAGGCAGTGACCGCGATCGGCACCCCGTCGGTGCTGAAGACCCGACGCGAGGGCTATGACGGCAAGGGCCAGGCGGTGATCCGCGATCCCGCCGAGGCCGCAGCGGCCTGGACAAAGCTTGGCGGCCGGCCGGCCATTCTCGAGGGCTTCGTCGACTTCGCCCGCGAGCTGTCGGTGATCGCCGCCCGCGGCGTCGACGGGTCGGTGGTGTGCTACCCCGCGGTCGAGAACCGGCACCGCGACCACATCCTGTCGGAGACGATCGCCCCGGCCCCCGACCTGGCGCCGCAGCGCGCCGCGGAAGCGGAGGAGATCGCCCGCACGCTGATCACGGCGCTGGACATGGTCGGCCTGCTGGCGGTGGAGCTGTTCGAGGCGCGCGACGGCAGCTTGCTGGTCAACGAGCTGGCGCCGCGGCCGCACAATTCCGGCCACTGGACCCAGGATGCCTGCGCCTGCGACCAGTTCGAACAGCTGGTCCGCGCCGTCTGCGGCCTGCCGCTGGGATCGACCGGGCGCCATTCCGACGCGGTGATGCAGAACCTGATCGGCGACGACGTGCTGCGCTGGCCGGAATTCCTGGCCGAGCCCGGCGCCAGGCTGCATCTCTACGGCAAGGGCGCGCCGCGCCCCGGCCGCAAGATGGGCCATGTCAACCGGCTGCTACCGAAGGGCTGAGAGACGGTTTGTAAACGCTACTGGCGCGGCCGTCTGACGGCGGTTTCTGCGCTTCCGGTGCTCACGCACCAAACGTGCGCTGCGCGCCGGTTCTCGAAACCACCGCCACCCGACTCACGCCAGCGCATTTCCAAACCGTCTCTACGGCCGGGACCGTTCCGGTGCTGCGCCGTTCCGGCTGGACTCACGACGCTGTCCTCACCGGCGCGTATTCGAGGGCCAGAATGCCGTTGGCGAAACGCGCCGTCGAGATCAGTTCGAGCCTGATCTGCTCGCCCGGCGGGAAGAATGGCCGTCCCTGGCCGAGAGCCACGGGATAGCCGAGCAGCCGGATGCGGTCGACGAGGCCGTGGCTCAGCAGCTGCTGCGCCACGCTGATGCTGCCATGGACGTAGATGTTGCCGCCGTCGCCCTGCTTCAGCGCCCGGACGGCGTCCGGCAATGGGCCCTGCAGCACCTCGGCGGGCATCCAGTCGAGCTCTTTCAACGTCGTCGACGCGACATATTTCGGCAGGGCGTTGAACCGGTCGGCGAAGTCTCCGGTTTCCTGGGGCCAGGAGCCGGCGAAGATCTGGTAGGTTCTGCGCCCCAGGAGCATGGCGCCGCTGTCGGCAAGCTCGTCGTTCTTGAACCGGTCCATCTCGGCATTCCAGGCCACGCCGGTCAGCTTCTCGACCTCGGCGATGCCGTCGGCGCTGATGAACTCCGTGACGATCACTTTCCTCATCTCGCCCTCCCTGTGTCGGTTTCAGGCGGCGACCCCGCCACCGCCAGCTCGATGAAGGCGCGGATCGCCGGGAAGCGGCGGCGGTCGCGCTGGCACAGCACATATTCGTCGGTATGCCAGGCGCAGTCAGCCAGGGGCCGGACGGCGATGCGCGGATCCGGCCGAACCTCGCCGGCGGAGATGAAGCCGAGACCGAGTGCGAGCGCCACCGCCTCCTGCACCGCCTCGCGGCCGGTGACCTCGAACACCGCGGCGGGCGCGATCTCGGCCTCGACCAGGCCGCGTTCGACCGTGCGCCGGGTCATCGACCCGGTCTCGCGCATCACCAGGCGCTGCCCGGCCAGGGCCGCGACCGGCACCGTATCCTCTGCCGCCAACGGATGGCCGGCCGGCAGCATCAGCCGCACCGGGTCGCGATACAACGGCACGATGTGGAAGCGGGGATCGACCGGCGGGTTGGACAGCAGGGCCACGTCCAGCCGCGCCTCCGACAGGTCCTCCAGCACCGCCCCGGCATTGCCGATCGACAGCCGGATCTCGACCTGCGGGTGGCGGCGGTCGAACTCGGCGATCAGCGGCATGACGTAGTACGGGCTGTCGGCGCCGAGCTGCAGCAGGCCGCGGGCCAGCTGGGCCGAGCCCTCCAGCAGCGTCGCCGCCTCCTGCTCCGTGTCGAACAGCCGGGTGGTCAGCTGGAACAGCCGCCGCCCCATCTCGGTCGGCTGCACCCGGCGCGAGCTGCGCTCGAACAGCAGCACGCCGTAGCGCTCCTCCAGCGCCTTCACCGATTGCGACAGGGTCGGCTGGGTCAGCCCCAGGGTGCGCGCGGCCAAGGTGAAGCTGGCCTGGGTCGCCACGGCGTGGAAGGCGCGCAGCTGCATCAGGTTCATTCGCATGGCCTATAGATAGCATGGAAGACGCGAATTGGACTTATGCATGAGGGCAGAGCAGCTTCGGCCCTAGCCACTCTTGCCGAGGCCGCCATGCCCACTGCCCTCGCCGTCCCGCGTGCCATCGATGGCGCGGCCCGGATCGCCACGCTGGACCACACCGCCGACCGGCTCACGATCCGCTGGTCGGACGGACGCGAGAGCCCCTATCCCGCGATCTGGCTGGCCGACAACCGGCCGGACCGCCGCGACCGGCCCGACGGGCAGCGCCTGTTCGACGCCATCGATCTGCCGGACGATATCGCCATCGGCAGCGCGGCCCTGGGCGCCGACGGAGCGGTGGAAATCCATCTGACCGGCTTCGACACGCCGGCGCGCTTCCCGGCCGCCTGGCTGCGCGCCCATGCGCTGGACCCGGCCTCCCGCGCCGAGCGCCGGCGCCGGCCGGTGCTCTGGGACTCGTCTCTGGCGCTGCCCACCGGCGACTATGAAACGGTGGCGGGCAATAACAGCGCCCGCGCCGCCTGGCTGCGCGTGGCCTGGGATCACGGCTTCGCCCTGCTGCGCGGCGTGCCGGCCGAGCCCGGCATGGTGTGCAAGGTGGTCGAGCTGTTCGGCTTCGTCCGCGAGACCAATTACGGCCGGCTGTTCGACGTGGTGGCGGTGGACAAGCCGCAGAACCTGGCCTTCACCGCGATCGGGCTGGGCAACCATACCGACAACCCCTATCGCGATCCGGTGCCGCAATTGCAATTGCTGCACTGCCTGGAGGCGGCGGCGGAGGGCGGCGAGTCGGTGGTGGTCGATGGCTTCGCCGCGGCCGAGAGGCTGCGGCGCGAGGCGCCGGACGCCTTCGCCCTGCTGACCCGGCGGACCGTGCCGTTCCGCTATGTCGAGCCGGGCCGCGTCGACCTGCGCAGCCGGGCGCCGCTGATCGAGCTGGATGCCGAGGGCGCGTTGGCGGCGGTGCGCTACAACAACCGCTCGATCGCGCCCTTCGACCTGGATCCGGACGAGGTCGAGGCCTTCTACGACGCCTATCGCCGCTTCGGCCGGCTGCTGCACGACCCGAAGCTGACGGTCGGCTTCCGCCTGGCGCCGGGCGATTTGTTCCTGGTCGACAACCAGCGCGTGCTGCATGGCCGCCGCGGCTTCTCGGCCGGGCGCCGCTGGCTGCAGGGCTGCTACGCTGACAAGGACGGCCTGACCAGCACCCTGTTCAGCCTGGAGGCGGCCCGATGAGCCAGACCCTGCATCCCCTGCTGGCCGAGATCGAAGGCCTGTTCGCCGCCCATGGCCACGAGACCTATGGCGAAGGCGTGACCATGCAAGCGCATGGCCTGCAGGCCGCCGCCCTGGCCGAGCACGAAGGCGCGTCCGACGTGCTGGTGGTGGCCGCGCTGCTGCACGATATCGGCCATTTCCTGGAGCTGGCCGACGACGCCTTCGGCTATCACAAGCACGACGGCGCCGGCGGCGACTGGCTGGCCACCCGCTTCGGCCCGGAGGTGAGCGAGCCGGTCCGCCTGCATGTCGCCGCCAAGCGCTATCTCTGCGCCATCGAGCCGAGCTACCTGGACGTGCTGTCCGCCGCCTCGGTCCACTCGCTCGGCAAGCAGGGCGGGCCGATGAGCGCCGCGGAGGCGGCCGAATTCGCCCGCCACCCCCATGTCGACGCTGCGGTGCGGCTGCGGCGCTGGGACGATGGCGGCAAGGTCGACGGGCTGAAGGTCAGCACCGTCGCCGACTACCGCGACCGCATCCTCAAGGTGGCGGCGGGCTAGGCCGCCGCGACCGCCTGGATCTCGACCAGCAGGCTGGGCACCGCCAGGCCGGCGACCACCACCAGGGTCGAGGCCGTGGCGTAGCCGCCCAGGCGCCGCTCGCGCACCGTGCGGTACAGCGGCACCAGGTCCGGCCGGGTGATGAAGCCGTCGACCTTGACCAGGTCGGTCACCGTCATGCCGGCATCGGCCAGCACGGCGAACAGATTGTCCCAGGCCAGCTCGAACTGGCGCTCGGCATCGTCGGGGATGGTGCCGTCGGGCGTGGCGCCGACCTGGCCGGAGATGTGCAGCCAGCGGGCGCCGGCCGGGGCCGAGGCGCCATGGCTGTAGCGGGAGAACGGCGCGGCGACGCCGGCCGGGTTGTGCAGCTGGATGGTCATGGGTCTTCCCCGATGTCGCTGGGCAGGGCCGGGACTCGGCCCGATGCTCGCAGTCTAGCATCAGGAGAGGGGGTCGTTCTCCAACAGGATCGGCGCGCCATGCGGGGTGGCCCGCGCGGCCCGGTCCCAGGCGTCCTTGCGCCGGTCCAGCGCTTCGGCATCGGCGACGCCTTTGGCCAGGACCAGCCGCTCCAGCGCCGCCAGCCAGTGCTCGTAGTAGCGGCTGCCGTCGTCCGGGTCGCCGGCGGTCTGAGCACGAGTGATCTCCGCCGCCAGCGCCGCCGCCCATTCCGGCCAGGTGAAGACGCCGCGCCCGTGCAGCGCCACCGCCATGGCGAAGGCCTGGGCCTGCCAGGGCTCGGCGAAAACCGGCCCGTCGGCATCGCGCGGCAGCGGCGCGGCGCCGTCCAGCGCCGCCATCACCGCCTCATGCCGGCTCAAGATAGCCCTCCCAGGCATCGATCGAGACGGTCAGGGTCGGGTCGGCGGCATCGCCCCACAGCTCGCGGCCGTCAAAGCGCACGGTGTAGAGCCATTGCGGGCTCTCGCCGCGGCCATGGGCATTGCTGTCCGGCAGCACGAAGACGCCGTGCACGCGTTCGATCTCGCCGACTTTGCCGCGGGCGTAGCGCGGCAGCCTGGTGTGGCCGGTCGGGTGCTCGTTGCGGGTCAGCACCATGTCACCGATGGCGAAGCGTGCCGGCGCAGCTTCCGGCCGCTGGTAGTTGCTGCCGCGTGCCAGCACCGCCGCCACCTGGTCCGCCTGCAGCACCTTCTGGCCCGGCACCGGCGGGTCGATCGCGCGCCCGGCCTTCAGTTCCGCCGCCGAGACCAGACCAGCACCCTGCAGCAGCTTCTCCAGCCCCTTGGTCCAGATCTCGTAGTAGCTGGAAGACAAATAGTCCGCCGGGTGCAGCGTCTCGCGCGCATGCCGGCTGATATCGATGTTCCAGCGGCCCAGGCCACCGGCCGCCAGGGTGAGGGCGAGAGCCCGCTTCTCCCATTCGGCATGGAAGCGGACATCTTCCGGCTCCGGCACCACCGGGCCGAAGCCCATCATGCCGCCGAGATCCTGGGCGCCGTTCATCGCGCGGCCTCCGGCTCGCGGGCCAGCCCGGCGCCGATCATGCTGTCGCGGGTGACGAGATCGGCCAGCGCCTCCTCGGCCCAGCCCTCGGTGCCGGCCGGGCGCATCGGGATCACCAGATAGCGGGTCTCGGCGGTCGAATCCCAGACCCGGATCTTCGTCTCTGCTGCCAGCGTGACGCCGAAATCGGCCAGGACGCCGCGCGGGTCGATCACCGCGCGCGAGCGGTAGGGCGCCGATTTGTACCAGACCGGCGGCAGCCCCAGCACCGGCCAGGGGTAGCAGGAGCACAGAGTGCAGACGACGAGGTTGTGGGTGTCGGGCGTGTTCTCGACCGCGATCATGTGCTCGCCCTGGCGGCCGACGAAGCCGAGCTCGGCGATCGCGGCGCTGGCATCGGCCCGCAGCCGGTCGCGATAGGCCGGGTCGGCCCAGGCCTTGGCCACCACCCGGGCGCCGTTGCGCGGGCCGATCTTCGTCTCATAGGTCTCGATCAACACGTCGAGCGCGGCCGGGTCGACATAGCCCTTCTCGACCAGGATCGATTCCAGCGCCTTCACCCGCAGCGCGATCTCGGGCAGGGCGCTGCCTTCGTGGTCATGGTTATGGTCGTGATGATGATGTTCGGACATGGGCGTCTTCCGTCGCATTGGATCCGCCAGAGGCCCGGCGAGGCCGGATGGAGATGCGCCACAATGCCGGGTTCGGGCCGCGCGGTCGAGCGGTTGATCCGCGCGGCCCGCCCTCCTCAGGGAATCAGCCGGTCGCGCCGCAGCTGCCCGAACAGGTCGAAGAAGGCGTCGTCGGTCGGCTGATAGGCCTTGAAGCCGAGCCGGCGGCTCTTCGACATGTCGGTCACCACCTCGATCGGGCGGCCGAGATCGGCATCGGTGTGCCAGGGCGAGACCAGCCGCCCGATCTCGGGCTCGACCAGGCCGTGGCGGGCGGCGATGTCGCGCCAGGCGGCTGCGTCGTCGGCCATCTGCTGTTCCAGCGGCCGGACCACGCCGTCGAAGGGCTCGGCGTCGAGGCCGAACCAGCCGGCGATCCGCCCCCACATCCAGCTCCAGCGGAAGATGTCGCCATTGACGACGTTGAACGCCTGGTCGGCCGCGGCCGGGGTCGTCGCCGCCCACAGCAGGTGCCGGGCCAGCAGCCGCGCATCGGTCATGTCGGTCAGACCGTTCCACTACGCCGCCACGCCGGGGAAGCGGAACGGCCGGCCCGTCTCTCGGCACAGGGTCGCGTAGACGGCCAGGGTCGTCGCCATGTTCATGGCGTTGCCGACCGCCTTGCCGATGATCGCGTGCGGGCGGTGCACGCTCCAGCGGAAGCCGTCGCGCGCGGCGGCGGCGAACACCTCGTCCTCCTGCGCGTAGTAGAAGTTCTCGATGTCGAGCCGGCCCTGCTCCTCGCGGAACGGGGTCTGCGGCAGGGCGCCTTTGCCATAGGCCTCGAACGGCCCGAGATAGTGTTTGAGGCCGGTGACGAGCGCGACGTGGCGGACCGAGCCGGCGGGCCGCAGCGCGTCCAGCAGGTTGCGGACCATGGCGGCATTGACGCGGATGTTCTCCGCCTCGGTCGGCTGCCGCAGCCAACTGGCCATGACGACCAGGGACGGCGCCTGGTCGCGGAGAGCCTGGGACAGCGAGGCCGGGTCCAGCAGGTCGGCGGCCACGGGCGTGACGCCGGGCAGGTCGGGCGGCCGCCGGGCGAGGCCGGCCACCTGCCAGCCCTCCCCGGCCAGCAGGGCAGCGGTGGCGCTGCCGACGATGCCGCCGGCGCCGACGATCAGGGCGGATTGGGTCATGCGGGGTCCTCGGGTTGCCGAGATGATCTGGGCATGCCCCCGATCCCGATCCAGACGGCACCCCGGAATGACGCACCCCACGTCCCGGCGACCAGCGGCTGCCGGGCGCTACCCCCACACCCGCATTCGTGCTAGCAAACCGGCCGACCGACAACCTGGAACACCGGAGCCGTCCGATGGCCGCCGAAACCGCTTTCCGCACCGAGACCGACAGCCTGGGGGCCGTCGAGGTGCCGGCCGACCGCTATTGGGGCGCGCAGACCCAGCGCAGCCTGCAGAACTTCAAGATCGGCGGCGAGCGCATGCCGGCGCCGCTGGTGCGGGCGCTGGGCATCCAGAAGAAGGCCTCAGCCCTGGCCAATGTCGCGCTCGGCGAGCTCGACGCGACCGTCGGCAACGCCATCGTCGCCGCGTCGGAAGAGGTGATCGACGGCACCCTGGCCGACCATTTCCCGCTGGTGGTGTGGCAGACCGGGTCCGGCACCCAGACCAACATGAACGCCAATGAGGTGATCTCGAACCGCGCCATCGAGATCCTCGGCGGCGAGATCGGCTCGAAGAAGCCGGTGCATCCGAACGACCACGTCAATCGCGGCCAGTCCTCGAACGACAGCTTCCCGACGGTGATGCACATCGCCGCGGTCGAGCAGATCGGCCACGAGCTGCTGCCGAGCCTGGAGCACCTGCACCGCGCCTTGGCCGCCAAGTCGGCGGAGTTCAAGGACATCGTCAAGATCGGCCGCACCCATCTGCAGGACGCGACGCCGTTGACGCTGGGCCAGGAATTCTCCGGCTATGCCCGCCAGATCGAGCTGGGCGTCGCCCGGGTGAAGGGCTGCCTGCCGCATCTCCTGGACCTGGCCCAGGGCGGCACCGCCGTCGGCAGCGGGCTGAACGCCAAGGAGGGCTTCGCCGAGGCCTTCGCGGCGCATGTCGCCACCATTACCGGCTTCCCGTTCAAGACCGCGCCGAACAAGTTCGAGGCGCTGGCCGCGCATGACGCCTGCGTCGAGGCCTCGGGCGTGATGAACACGCTGGCCGTGTCGCTGATGAAGATCGCCAACGACATCCGCCTGCTGGGCTCCGGCCCGCGCTGCGGCATCGGCGAGATTCACCTGCCTGAGAACGAGCCCGGCTCCTCGATCATGCCGGGCAAGGTCAACCCGACCCAGTCCGAGGCGATGACCATGGTCTGCACCCAGGTCATGGGCAACCACGTCACCGTCACCATCGCCGGCTCGAACGGCCATTTCGAGCTCAACGTGTTCAAGCCGGTGATCATCTACAACCTGCTGCAGTCGATCCGCCTGCTGGCCGATTCCTGCCGCAGCTTCACCGACAACTGCGTCGTCGGCATCGAGGCCCGCACCGACCGGATCGAGCAGCTGCTGCACGAATCGCTGATGCTGGTGACGGCGCTGAACCCGCATATCGGCTACGACAACGCCGCCAAGGTGGCGAAGAAGGCGCATGCCGAGAACACCACGCTGAAGCAGGCGGCGATCGCGCTGGGCCTGCTGACCGCCGAGCAGTTCGACCAGTGGGTGCGGCCCGAGACCATGGTCGGCCCGTCCGCTTGATCGAGCCGTGGTGAGCGGCGTCCGCAAGCGGTCGGTCAGCATCGCCGGACACGCCACCAGCGTGTCGCTGGAGCCGGCCTTCTGGGACGCCCTCACCCGCCTGGCCGCCGCACGCGGCCTGCCAGTCAACCGCCTGGTCGAGGCGGTCGACGCCGCCCGCGACCCCGACGGCAACCTGTCCAGCGCGCTGCGGACCGCGGTCCTGCAGGCGGCGCTGGCCAGGGAGATCTGACAGCAAAAAGCCCCGGCCGATCGGCCGGGCTTTTCGTCATCGGGCGGTCAGGATCAGCCGCCGCACTGCGCGGCGTAGGACTGGTCGCCGGTGGCGACCTGCTGGTCGACCTGCTGGATCTGCGCGTCAGTCAGGTTCAGCTCGGACTTGCAGGTCTTGTAGATCGCGACGAGGTTCTTGGTCTCGTCCATCAGCTCCTTGCTGGCCGAGCACTGCTCGTCCTTCGAAGCTCCGGCCTGCATCTTGGTCATCGTGGCCTGGGTCAGGGTCTGGATCTTCTGGGCCTGGGCCTGGGCGTCTTCGGTGCATCCGGCGAAGGCCGGCGAGGCCGCGAGGGTGGCAATGGCGGCGGCGAGGAGAATGCGCTTCACGAAAAGCTCCTTGGGCTTTCTGGATGGGCCGTTCCGGAGCGAACCGGAGCGGCGTCCAGAGAACCCATGGCCACGGACCAGGTTCCCAGAAATTTGTGAAGAATTGCGCCGATCCGCGCTGGCGATAGGACGCGCTACTTGCCGTTCGACCACCAGGCCTCGAGCACCGTGCCGTAGGTCGGGTTGACGCTGGTGACCCGGCCGAGATCGCCCCAATAGGCGACGTAGTCGCGGTCGAGATAGTAGAGCGGCACGACATAGTTGCCCCACAGCAGCACCCGGTCGAGCGCGTGCACCGCGGCCTGCAGCTCCTCCTGGCTGCGGGCGGCGTTGACCGCCTTGATCATGGCGTCGACCACCGGGCTCTTGACCCCCGCATAGTTGCGGGTGCCGGGCATGTCGGCCGCGCCGCTGCCCCAGTAGCGCGACTGCTCGGAGCCGGGCGACAGGGTGGAGATCCAGGTGTTCAGGATCACATCGAAGTCATAGCCATCCACGCGATTGGCATATTGCGCGCTCTCGACCAGCCGGATCGAGGCCTGGATGCCCAGCCGACGCAGCTGGTCGGCATAGGCCAGCCCGATCCGCTGGTAACTCTTGTTCTGCAGCAGGATCTCGAAGCGGAACGGGGCGCCGCTGCCATCGACCAGCACATTGTCCTTGATGGTCCAGCCGGCCTCCGCCAGCAACGCCTGCGCCGCCCGCAGATTCTCGCGGCTGCGCCCGCTGCCGTCGCTCGGCGGCAGGGTGTAAGGCTCGGTGAACAGCTGCGGCGGCAACTGGTCGCGGAACGGCTCCAGCAGCGCCAGCTCCGCCCCCTGCGGCGTGTCGGTCGCGGCCAGCGCCGAATTGGCGAAGTAGCTGTCGTTCCGCTTGTACTGGCCGCCCAGCAGGGTCTTGTTGATCCATTCGAAGTCGAAGGCCAGGATCAGCGCCCGGCGAACCCGCGGATCGGCGAAGATCGGCCGCCGGGTGTTCATGGCGAAGCCCATCATTCCGACCGGCCGGAAATGCGGCAGGGTCAGCATGGTGACGCGGCCGTCCTGCACCGCCGGGAAGTCATAGGCGCCGCTGACCCATTTCTCGGCATCGCGCTCGCGCCGCAGGGTGTAGGCGCCGGCCTTGAACGCCTCCAGCGCCGTATCGGCATCGAGGTAGAAGTCGAAGCGCAGCGTGTCGAAGTTGTAGAGCCCGCGCATCGCCGGCAGGTCTGCCCCCCACCAATCCTTGACCCGATCCAGCGTGATGCTGCGCCCGGCATCGACGGCGCCGATCGCGTAAGGGCCGGCACCGAGCGGCGGGTCCAGGCTCGGCTGGTCGAACACATGGCTCGAATACCAGGCCTTGCTGAGGATCGGCTGCATCGCCACGACCAGCGGGTTCTCGCGCGCCCCGCCCTCCTTGAAGCGGAAGCGCACCGTGCGGTCGTCGATGCGGTCGATGCCGTCCATCGACTCATACAGCGCGCGCGTGTTCGGCAGCCCCTTCGTCCCCTGGGTCTGCCAGGTAAAGATCACATCGTCCGCGGTCAGCGGCGTGCCGTCGTGGAACACCGCCTTCGGGTTGAGCCAGAAAGTGACGGTGCGCCGGTCCTCCGACATCTCCGCCCGTTCGGCGACATAGGGGTAGAGCGTGAAGGGCTCGTCCCAGCCGCGCGTCATCAGGCTGGCGAAGTTGTAGGGCGGCACGATCAGCCGCACCTGGTCGGTCTGGCCGCCGATGATGAAAGGATTGAGCGTGTCGAAGCTGCCGACCACCGCCTGACGCAGCTCGCCGCCCTTCGGCGCGGCCGGGTCGGCATAGGCGAAATGGGCGAAATCGGCCGGATATTTCGGCTCGCCATGCATGGCGATGCCGCCCCCCGGCGCCTGCGTCTGGGCAACCGCCGGCAGCGTGCCGGGCAGCAGGACGGCGAGGGCGAGTCGGAGCAGGAGGCGGGCGATGCGCATGCGGCTTGTCCGGGCGGGGAATCGACGGGGCGCAGTCTTCCCGCCGATGGGCTACGACGCAAGGCCGATACGCCGGAGGGTTCCCTTGACAAGCCTTGCGCAATCATCGCACGATTTCGCCTGACATAATGAATGCGAATTGCGCGCAGCGAGAATCTTCGGATCAAAGCTGACCGGACACAGTCCGGCGATGTCACAGGGGGAGGAAACCATGGCCATCAGCAGGGCTCTGCTGCTGTCGACGGTGCTGGTCGTCCTGAGCGGCGCGGCCGCGGCACAGAACACACCGCATGTCACCTGGCACGACGACGGCACGGTGACGCTCAAATCCGATCCCGAATACGGGATGGAGATCACGACGACGAAGGAGGAGCTGGGCTCCCTCTTCGGTCCCGGCCAGAAGCCCTTCGAGGGCGAGACGGTCACCATCCTCAGCCTCGATTCCGGCCCCAAGGGCGGCATCTCCGGCCCGGTCTACATGTTCCGCCCGATCTGGGAGGAGCTGACCGGCGCCAAGCTGAACATCGCGCTGACCCCGATCTCCGAGCTCTACACCAAGACCTTCCTCGACCTGCGCAACGGCACGGGCGAATACGACGCCATCATCGTCGGGGCCTTCTTCTACGGCGACCTGATCGCCGGCAAATACATCCTGCCGGTCGATGAGTGGCGGAAGAGCGGCGAGTACCCGAAATGGGACTACGACGTGATGCCGCCGGCGCTGCGCAACATCTACACCTGGGACAATGTCGGCTACGGCGTGCTCAGCGATGCCGACGGCCAGATCCTGTACTACCGCCGCGACCTGCTGACCGACCCGACGCACCAGGCGGCGTTCAAGGCGGAATACGGCTACGACATGCCGGCGCCGCCGAAGACGCTGCAGCAGCTGCGCGACATCGCCAAATACTTCAACGGCAAGAACTTCGACAGCAACGACCCGGAACCGGACAGCGGCGCGGTGCTGCACCTCAAGGTGCGCGAGCAGGGGCTGTACCACTTCACCACCCTGGCCACCTCCTTCGCCATGACGCCGGGCGACAAGCTGGACCGGACCCACAATGTCTACTGGTTCGACCCGGTCGACATGAAGCCGCTGATCAACAGCCCCGGCCATGTCAAGGCGCTGGAATTCCTGAAGGAGCTGGCCGCCTATGGCCCGCCGGCGCAGGTGAGCTGGAGCCTGGGCGAGGCCTGGGACTATTTCCTGCGCGGCAAGGCCGTCTTCAACTTCTCCTACGGCGATGTCGGCGCGCTGGCGCAGGACCCGGAGCGGTCGAAGATCCGCGGCAAGCTCGGCTCCGCCGCCCTGCCGGCCTCGGACACCTATTGGGACATGGAGCAGAAGACCTTCGTCACGGTGAAGGAGCCGCGGCAGGTCGGCAACGTCACCGGCGGGTCCTGGCACGGCGTGGTCTCGTCGCTCAGCGATTCTCCCGAGGCGGCCTACAGCCTGCTGTCGCTGATGGCGATCAAGCCGTCGCAGAAGTTCCTGGCCACGATCGGCTGGGACGGCGTCGACCCTGGCTATTCCTACCAGTGGCTGGAGCCGACCGGTGAGGCGAAGCTGACCGACTACACCGAATCCGCCCTGAAATGGGACCCCGAGGACGTGAAGGAGTACCTGGACGCCTACCACAGCAACTACAACGCCAAGACCATGCTGCCGTATATGCGGATCACCGGCACGCAGGAGTATTACGACGCGCTGGACAGCAACCTGTCGGCGGCGATGAGCGGGTCGAAGACGCCGCAGCAGGCGCTGGACGACACCGCGGCGGCCTGGGAGCAGATCACCGACCGCCTCGGCCGCGACCAGCAGCTGAAGAACTATCAGGCGGCGATCGGATGGAAGGGCGAGTGAGCCGGGCACGGTTCGCGACGGACGCGTAACGGGAAGGAGGCCGAGGCGGCACGATGCGCTGGACCGGACGGATCCGCCTGCTGTTCCTGACCCCGGCGGTGGCCTGGGTGCTGGCCTTCACCATCTTCCCGACGCTCTACACCGTCTACGCCGCCTTCCACACGGTGAAGACCGAGACCGTGACCACCCGGGCCGAGGTGCCGCGGCTGGATGCCAGCGGCAATCCGATGCTGAAGCCGGACGGCACGCCGCGCACCAAGACCGAGGTGACGCGCGCGACCGTCAACACCTGGGACTTCGTCGGCCTGGGCAATTTCGGCCGCGTCTTCACCGATCCGCAGGTGCGCGAGGCGGCGCGGGTGACGGCGATCTTCGTGGTCGTCTCGGTCAGCATCGAGATGGGGCTGGGCCTGCTGCTGGCCTTCCTGTTCAACCGCAGCATCCCGGGCCGCGGCGTGCTGCGCACGATCATGATCCTGCCGATCTTCGCCACCCCGGTGGCGGCCGGATATCTGTTCTTCACCATCTTCTACGAGGCCGGCGGGCCGCTGGGCTGGACCGGCATTCCCTGGCTGTCGAACCCGAACTGGGCCCTGGTGTCGATCATGATCGTCGACATCTGGCAGTGGACGCCGTTCTGCTTCCTGGTGCTGCTGGCCGGGCTGCAGGGCGTCCCCGACGACCTGATCGAGGCGGCGCGGCTGGAGACCAAGTCCAGCCTGCGGATCTGGACCGGCGTGGTGCTGCCGCTGATGACGCCGGTGATCGTGATCGTGCTGCTGCTGCGCCTGGCCGAGGCGATGAAGGTGTTCGACGTGGTCGCCTCGCTGACCGTGGGCGGGCCCGGCAACGCCACCCAGTCGGTCTCCTACCTGGCCTTCCGCACGGGTTTGCGCTTCTTCGACGTCGGCTATGCCTCGGCCCTGGCGCTGACCCTGCTGGCCGTGGTGATGGCGATCGTCACCCTGTTCTTCAAGCGGGTGCGCAATGTCTACGCCTGAGGTTACCGCGCCGGTGCACGAAGCCCCGGTCGACCGGGTCAAGCCGCTGGGCCGGCGCAGCAGCATGGCCGATTCGCTGTGGTCGCTGGTGGCGATCGCCGCCGCGGTCCTGTTCTTCTTCCCGCTGTATTGGGCGATCTCGACCGCGCTGCGCAACCCGGCCGACACCTTCACCGTGGCCGGGCTGGGCATCCCCTGGCTCGACTTCGCGCCGACGCTGAACAACTTCGTGGTGGAGCTGAGCACGCCCGAGGGCTGGCGAGCCATGCAGACCAGCCTGATCGTGTCGCTCAGCGCCGTCGCCCTGGCCCTTGCCCTCGGCCTGCCGGCGGCCTACGCCCTGGCCCGGTTCCGGTTCTGGAGCAACAGCGACATCACCATCTGGTTCCTGTCGCAACGGGTGCTGCCGCCGGTGGCGACGCTGCTGCCCTTCTACATCGTGTTCCGGTCGCTCGACATGCTGGACAGCAAGACCGCGCTGATCCTGTGCAACGCCACCTTTATCCTGCCCTTCGTCGTCGTCATCCTGCGCCAGACCTTCCTCGACCTGCCGGTCGAGCTGGAGGAGGCGGCGCTGGTCGACGGCGCCTCGCATTGGGGCGCCTTCCTGCGCATCGCCCTGCCCCTGGCGGCGCCGGCGGTGGCGGCGACCGCCATGATCATCTTCGCCTTCGCCTGGAACGAGTTCCTGTTCTCGTCCTCGCTCGGCATCACCGAGACCAAGATGATGCCCGCCCACATGGCCGGCGCGGTCGACACCCGCGGGGTGCAGTTCTGGTTCATGGCGACCCGGGCGCTGATCGCGATGATCCCGCCGGTGCTGCTGGCCCTGCTGGCCCAGCGCTACATCGTCCGCGGCCTGACGCTGGGGGCGGTCAAGGGGTAAGGCGCGCGGCCCGTAACCACATCAAATGAGTCCCCCCTCCCCTCGCGGGAGGAGGCCGGCCCGGACCCCACCGATCCAGTCCGACGGCAAAGCCAGTGCTTTACGCAATCGCGCGCGGACGCGCGCAGACCCCTCCCCCTGCCCCCCTCCCGCAAGGGGAGGGGGGACTAAAAAAGCCGAACGATGTGATCGCGATAGGGTCGCGAGCCGGGAACCAGGCTACTCCGCCGCCCGGGCCAGCGGCGGCCAGACGTCCCAGATCTCCTCGGCATAGTCCTGCACCGTGCGGTCGGAGGAGAACCAGCCGACATGCGCCGTGTTCTGGATCGCCATCCGGGTCCAGGTCGTGCGGTCGCGATACAGCGCGGCGGCACGGGCCTGGGCGTCCCAATAGGCGGCGAAATCGGCCGCCACCAGGAACCAGTCGCTGTGCCGCAGCGCGTCGGTGAGCGGCCGGAACCGGCCCGGATCGTCGGGCGAGAAGGTGCCGTCCTCGATCGCCGCCACGGCCCGGGCCAGGCGCGGATCGGCGGCGATCACCGCCGCCGGGTCGTAACCCTGGGCCCGCTTCGCCGCCACCTCGGCCGCGGTCAGGCCGAAGATCAGGATGTTGTCGGCGCCGACCCGCTCGGCGATCTCGACATTGGCGCCGTCCAGCGTGCCGATGGTGATCGCGCCGTTCAGGGCGAACTTCATGTTGCCGGTGCCCGACGCCTCCATGCCGGCGGTCGAGATCTGCTCCGACAGGTCGGCGGCCGGGATGATGCGCTCCGCCAGCGTGACGTTGTAGTTCGGCAGGAACACCATCTTCAGCTGGTCGCGGATCTCGGCATCGGCGTTGATCACGCGGGACACGTCGTTGGCCAGCTTGATGATCAGCTTGGCCGTGGCGTAGCCGGGCGCAGCCTTGCCGGCGAAGATCTTGACCCGCGGCGTCCAGGCCGCGTCCGGCGTGTCACGCATCTCCTGCCACAGCGCCACGGCATGCAGGATGTTCAGGAGCTGGCGCTTGTATTCATGGATGCGCTTGACCTGGACGTCGAACAGCGCGTCGCCGGAGACGCGGAGGTCGGCGATCTCGCCGATATGGTGCGCCAGCAGGGCCTTGTTGCGGCGCTTCACCGCCCAGAACGCCTCGCGGAAGGCGCTGTCGCCGATCTTGCCGGCCAGCGCCGACAGCCGCTCCAGGTCGTCCTCCCAGCCGGTGCCGATCATGTTGTGGATCAGCTGCGCCAGGTTCGGGTTGGCCTGCACCAGCCAGCGGCGCGGCGTGATGCCGTTGGTCTTGTTGGTGATCCGGTCGGGGAACTCCTCGTTCAGGTCGCGGAACACCGTCTCGCGCATCAGCTGGGTGTGCAGCGCAGAGACCCCGTTGACCCGGTGGCTGCCGAGGAAGGCCAGCGGCCCCATCCGCACCCGGCGGTCCCAGCCCTCCTGGATCAGCGACAGGGTGGACAGGCGGCTGGGGTCCTTCGCCACCACCTTCGAGGATTTCAGGAAGCGGTCGTTGATCTCGTAGATGATCTGCAGGTGGCGCGGCAGCACCCGCTCCAGCAGCGCGACCGGCCAGGTCTCCAGCGCCTCCGGCATCAGCGTGTGGTTGGTGTAGCTGATGCAGCCGGTGGTGATCTTCCAGGCGCGGTCCCAGTCCAGCCGGTGCCGGTCGATCAAGAGGCGCATCAGCTCCGGCACCGCGATCGCCGGATGGGTGTCGTTCAGCTGCATCGCCGCCTTGGCCGGCAGGTCGTCATAGCCGTCGTGATGCATCCGGTGCCGGCGCAGCACGTCCTGCAGCGAGGCCGAGGTGAAGAAGTATTCCTGCTTGAGCCGCAGCTCCTGCCCCGCCGGGGTGTTGTCGTTCGGGTACAGCACGCGCGACAAGGTCTCGGACAGGATCTTGTCCTCGACCGCCTTCATATAGTCGCCGGAGTTGAAGGGGGCGAGGTCGAACTCCCGCACCGGCTTGGCCGACCACAGCCGCAGCGTGTTGACCGTGTCGCCGCCCCAGCCGACCACCGGCGTGTCGTAGGCGACGGCGAGCACCCGCTGGCTGCCGTGCCAGCGCGCCGTCGGCTTGCCGTCCGGCCGCGGCTCGCCGGGCTCGACCTTGCCGTAGAAGTCGATCGGGAAGGCGACCTCGGGCCGCTCGAACTCCCAGGGATTGCCGAATTTCAGCCAGTCCTCGGGATATTCGACCTGCCAGCCGCGGTCGAATTGCTGCTCGAACAGCCCGTATTCGTAGCGGATGCCGTAGCCGGTGCCGGCGATGCCGAGCGTGGCCATGCTGTCGAGGAAGCAGGCGGCGAGGCGGCCGAGGCCGCCATTGCCGAGCGCCGCGTCGGGCTCGACCTCCAGCACCGCGCCGAGGTCGACGCCGAAATCGGCCAGCGCGTCGCGGCAGGTGTCGTAGACGCCGAGATTGGTCAGCGCGTTGGCCATCAGCCGGCCGACCAGGAACTCCAGGCTGAGATAGTAGACCCGCTTGCCGTCGGTCGCCTCTTCGCGGTGCTGCGCCGCCATCCAGCGGTCGACCAGGCGGTCGCGCACGGCCAGCGCCGTGGCGGCGAACCAGTCGTGCCGGGTGGCGCGATGGATCTCGCGCCCGACGGCGTAGACCAGCCATTCCAGGATGTCGCGCTTCAACGACTCCCGGTCGAGCCCACGCGGCTCGATGGTGATCGGGGCGGTTGGCAGCTCCATCGGCTGACCCCCATGCTGCACTGCGATATAGACCGTCCGTTACAGCACGGATCGGCCCCGCGATCAATCATATGACAAAAAAGACCCGGCGGAGGTTCCCGCCGGGTCCGACAATGTCGATGGCGGACAGGGTCCGCCAGTGGCCTTTGGTGTTACTTGGCGCCGACCTTGGCCAGCTCGCCAGGGGTCGCCTCAGCATAATTGCCGCTGTTCCAGATGTAGAAGACGTAGTCGGTCGTCTTCCGGTCGCCCTTGGCATCGAAGGCCAGCGGGCCCATCACGGTCTTGTAGTCGGCGCCGTCATGCAGCGCCTCGGCCACCTTCGGCCCGTCGAAGCTCTTCGCCTTGGTCGCCGCCTCGGCCCAGGCCTGGACCGCGGCATAGCTGTACAGCGTGTAGCCCTCGGGGTCGTAGTTCTCGGCCTTGAACTTGGCCACGACATCCTTGGCGGCATCGCTGTTGCGCTGGTCGGCACCGAAGGTCATCAGCACGCCCTGCCCGGCGTCGCCGGTGATGCCCCAGAACTCCTGGGTGACGATGCCGTCGCCGGAGATGAACTGGGCGTTCAGCCCCTGCTCGCGCGCCTGACGCAGGATCAGGCCCGCCTCGTTGTGCAGGCCGCCGAAATAGATCACGTTGATGCCGGCCTGCTTCATCTTCGAGACGACGGCCGAGAAGTCGCGCTCGCCGACGGTGATGCCCTCATACATCTTCTCGGTCACGCCGGCCTTGTTCATCGCCGCCTTGGTGGCGTCGGCCAGGCCCTTGCCGTAGGTGGTCTGGTCGTGGATGACGGCGACGTTGCGGTCCTTGAACTTCTCGGCGATGAAGGCGCCGGCGACGTCGCCCTGCTGGTCGTCGCGACCGCAGGTGCGGAAGGTGGTCTTCTGCCCCTGCTCGGTCAGCTGCGGGTTGGTCGAGGCCGGGGTGATCTGGACGATGCCCTCCTCGGAATAGACCGCCGAAGCCGGGATCGAGACCGAGGAGTTGAAGTGGCCGATCACCGCCACCACGCCCTGGCCCACCAGCTCGTTCGCCGCGGCCACGCCCTGGCGCGGGTCCGACGCGTCGTCGCCATAGACCACGGAGATCTTCTCGCCGTTGACGCCGCCGGCGTCGTTCAGGGCCTTCACCGCAGCGTCGGTGCCGCGCTTCATCTGCTCGCCGAAGGCGGCGTTCGGGCCGGTCAGCGGCGCGCCGAGACCGATCTTCACATCGGCCCAGGCCGGGGCCGACGCCATCGCGGCCAGGGCTACGCCGGCCAGGAGCACTCGGTTGAATCTCGTCATCAAATCGCTCTCCCAGTTCATCGCCCGGCGGGACGACCCCGCCGGTCTTTGCTTCCCGCCGATCCGAAAGGACCGGCGTCTTACCGTGCGGCCGGCCGCCGGTCGCGCCAGCCGAACAGGCCGGCGCGCTCGTACAGCCACGGATACTGCCGCACCATCTTCGCCGCCCGCGTCATCCGGTAGGCGACCGTGGCGCACAGGCCGATCCAGACAAGATCGATGACGAAGCCGGTCGGCGACAAGAGCGAACCGCCGAACAGCGCGTAGTGCAGGAATCGGGTCGCACAGGCCAGCAGCACCACGAAGGGCACCACCTTGCGCATCGGCGCCCAGCCCTGGGCCTGGCCCTGGCCGGTCAAGAGGCCGGCGCCGCCGCCGAGGATCAGGCTGACGAAGATGAAATCGCCGACCGAGGTTCCGAGGATCTGTTCCATCGCCCGCCCCTCAATGCCCGCCTTCGAGATAGGCGGCCCGGACCTCCGGATTCGCCAGCAGCTCGCGCCCGCTGCCGCTCATCGTCACCCGGCCGTTGACCAGGACGTAGCCGCGATGCGCCAGCTTCAGCGCGTGGAAGGCGTTCTGCTCGACCAGGAACACGGTCATCCGCTGCTCCCGGTTGATCACCTTGATCGCCTCGAAGATCTGCTTCACCACCAAGGGCGCCAGGCCGAGCGACGGTTCGTCCAGCAGCAGGAGGCGCGGCCGGCTCATCAGCGCCCGGCCGATCGCCAGCATCTGCTGCTCGCCGCCCGACAGGGTGCCGCCGCGCTGAACCTGCCGCTCCTTCAGCCGCGGGAACAGGGTGAAGATCTGCTCGAGGTCGCGCCCGAACACCGCCGGATCGGCGGTCAGCGCCCCCATCTGCAGGTTCTCCATCACCGTCATGCGCGGGAAGATGCGGCGGCCCTCCGGCGAGATGGCGACGCCGCGGCGCACAATCTCGAAGGTCGGCTGGCGGGTGATCTCCTTGCCGTCGAACAGCACCGCCCCCTTCCGCGCCTGCGGGTTGCCGCAGATCGTCATCAGGAGGGTCGACTTGCCGGCCCCGTTGGCGCCGATCAGGGTGACGATCTCGCCTTCCTGGACCTCGACATCGACGCCGCGCAGCGCCTCGATGGCGCCGTAGAAGGTGTGCACGCCCTGCAGCGACAGCATCACGGCCGGGCCTCCCCGGTCACGGCGGCGACATCGGCGGCGATCTCGGGCGGCAGGTCGTCCTCCTCCGGCTCGCCGAGATAGGCGCGGATCACCGCCTCGTCGGCGCGGATCTCGGCCGGCGTGCCGTCGGCGATCTTCTTGCCGTGGTCGAGCACCACGATGTGGTCGGAAATCTGCATGACGACGCTCATGTCGTGCTCGATCAGCAGGACGCTGGTCTGGTGTTCGTCGCGGATGGCGCGCAGCAGCTGGTTCAGCTCCTGCGATTCGCGGGGGTTCAGGCCGGCGGCCGGCTCGTCCAGGCACAGGATCACCGGGTCGATGCACATCGCCCGCGCGATCTCCAGCCGGCGCTGGCCGCCATAGGGCAGGCTGCCGGCGGAATCATCGGCCTGGGCGGTCAGCCCGACGCGGTCGAGCCAGAACTTCGCCTTCTCCACCGCCTCGCGCTCCGCCCGCCGGTAGCCGGGCAGGCCGAGCAGCCCGGCGATCGAGAAGCCGGACGCCTTCATCAGTTTGTTGTGCTGGGCCACCATCAGGTTCTCCAGCACGCTCATGCCGGCGAACAGCCGGATGTTCTGGAAGGTGCGGGCGACCTTCGCCTGCTGGGCGATGCGGTAGCCCGGGATCTGTTCCAGCAGGAATTCGCCGGTTCCGCCCCTGAGCGTCATGCGGCCGGCGGTCGGCTTGTAGAAGCCGGTGATGCAGTTGAACAGCGTGGTCTTGCCGGCGCCGTTCGGGCCGATCACCGCGGTGATGTCGCCGGCCCGGATGTCGAAGGAGACGTCGTCGATGGCGACGAGGCCGCCGAAGCGCATCGAGACATGCTCGATGGTCAGAAGGGCGGTCAAGACGAGGCTCCCTTCTTGCCGTGCAGGAGGATGGTCGGGTCGCGATGGGCCAGGAGGCCGCGCGGGCGCCACACCATGATGCCGACCATGCACAGGCCGAACACCAGCATGCGGTACAGGTCGAGGCCGCGGAAGGCTTCCGGCAGGCCGATGATCAGGCAGGCGGCGACGACGATGCCGAGCTGGCTGCCCATGCCCCCGAGCACCACGATCGCCAGCACGATCGCGGATTCGATGAAGGAGAAGCTCTCCGGGCTGATGAAGCCCTGATAGGTGGCGAAGAAGCTGCCGGCGAAGCCGCCGCACATCGCCGAGGTGGCGAAGGCCGCCAGCTTCAGGTTGGTGCGGTTGATGCCGAGCGACTGGCAGGCGATGTCGTCCTCGCGGATCGCCTCCCAGCCGCGGCCGACCGGCAGCCGGCGCAGCCGCACGCTGATGAAGTTGACCAGCAGCGCCAGGGCCAGGATCAGCAGGTAGAGGAAGATGATCCGGTGCGTCGGGTCGTAGTCCAGGCCGAACAGCTGGTGGAAGGAGGTGGTGCCCTCGGGCGGGCTGCGGTCGAAGGGGAAGCCGAAGAAGCTGGGCCGCGGCACGTTGTTGATGCCGTTCGGCCCGCCGGTCACCGGCGCCCAGTTGATCAGGATGATGCGGATGATCTCGCCGAAGCCGAGGGTGACGATGGCGAAATAGTCGCCGCGCAGCCGCAGCACCGGATAGCCCAGGATCAGCCCGGCGCTTGCGGCGAGCAGCCCGGCCAGCGGCAGGCACAGCCAGAAGCTGAAGCCGAAGGTGGTCGCCAGCAGCGCGTAGGAATAGGCGCCGACGGCATAGAAGGCGACGTAGCCGAGGTCGAGCAGCCCGGCCAGGCCGACGATGATGTTCAGCCCCCAGCCGAGCATGATGTAGATCAGCACGATGGTGGCGACACCGAGCGTGCTGCGGCTGGCGAGGTCGGTGAACGGGAAGACGATGGCCAGCACCACCAGGATCGGGCCGACATAGACGCTGAGGCGCTGCACCCGGGCGCCGATCCGGTCCATTGCCCGGTCGCGCTCCTGGCGCGACAGGCTGGCGCGGCTGCGGCGCTGCACCAGCATCGACTGGATCAGCAGCCAGAAGGCGCCGAGCGCCCCGATCAGCAGCAGCGGCACCGAGTGCAGGTCCTGCACCGGCAGCGGCGGCAGCGCGTCGGAGATCAGCGGCCGCAGATATTCGTAGATCGGCGGCAGGGCGAAGACGACGAGGAACAGCAGGCTGGCCCAGAACACCGGCCGCGGCACGCCCTCGCGGTTCAGGATGATGCCGATGCGGCCGAGGAAGACAAGGGCGACGGCGATGGCGACCGCGGTGAAGTCGGTCTGGTAGCCCAGCGCGCCGCTCTGCTCCACCGTGCGGATGCCGACCAGGGGCGCGGTGAGGACCAGGGCGATGAGGGCGGTGACCCCGGCCTCCTTCGCCATGGCCACGAGGTCGAGGCGGCGGGCGCCGGCCGCGTCGGATTGCGCGATCGTGGCCATCGCCTCAGACCTTCTCGATGTCGGGTCGGCCGAGCAGGCCGGACGGGCGGAAGATCAGCACCAGCACCAGGATGGTGAAGGCGGCGACATCCTTGTATTCCGACGAGAAGTAGCCGGACCAGAAGGCCTCGATCAGCCCGATCAGGATGCCGCCCAGCATCGCCCCGGGCAGCGAGCCGATGCCGCCCAGCACCGCCGCGGTGAAGGCTTTGATGCCGGCCAGGAAGCCGATGTAGAAGTCGATCACGCCGTAGTACAGCGTCACCATCACGCCGGCCACGGCGGCCAGCGCCGCGCCGATGACAAAGGTCGTCGAGATGGTGCGGCTGACATCGACGCCGATCAGCGCCGCCATGGTGCGGTCCTGGGCGCAGGCGCGCTGCTGCCGGCCGAGAGAGGTGCGGTTGATCACCCAGGTCAGCCCGATCATCAGGGCGAGGGTGAGCAACACGATGACGATCTGCAGATAGGACAGGCTGACGTCGAAGCCGCCGCCCGAGGTCAGCTGGAAGCCGCCCGGGATCTGCGGCGGCACCGGCTTGCGCCGCGCGCCTTGCAGCAGCTGGATGTAGTTCTGCAGGAAGATCGACATGCCGATCGCCGAGATCAGCGGCGCCAGCCGGGTCGAGCCGCGCAGGGGCCGGTAGGCCAGCCGTTCGACCGTCCAGCCATAGGCGGCGGTCACCACCACGCTGACGATCAGCACGATCGCCAGTGCCAGGGCCACCGACACGCCGGGCACGCCGAAGGCGCCGAGCACGACGAACCCGATCACCGCGATGAACGCGCCGATCATATAGATCTCGCCATGGGCGAAATTGATCATGCCGATGATGCCGTACACCATCGTGTAGCCGATCGCGATCAGACCGTAGATCGCGCCCAGCGTCAGCCCATTGATGAGCTGCTGCAGGAAATATTCCATGCTCGCGCCGAATTGCCTCCACAGACCATCCGCAGATGGTCAAACCTCATCTGTTCGCTCGCCGTTTAAACCGAGGGCGTTTCTCTGTTCAAGCTCCGCGTCATCGTCGGATTGGCGCGACTATGGCGAAGAAAATGGACCGTTACAATCTCAATGAATCATAAGACGTTTCGGGGGCTTAGGCCATGGATCAGAAGCCGTAGCGGTCGAGAATCCGACGGATCGGCTCGGCATAGGCCGGGTCCCAGTACCGCACATGGACCAGCAGCGGATACAAGAGGTAGATCGGCCGGCGGTCATTCCAGAAGCCGGGATCGAGCGGCGCCAGCTCGGCATAGCGGCGGAAAAAAATGTCGTCGAAGGTGCCGAACAGCGTCGGGTAGGTCAGCTCCATCTCCGGATGGCCGCAGGAAATGGCGGGATCGATGAACGCGGCGATTCGGCCGCCCCGGTGCAGCAGGTTGCCAGTCCAGATGTCGCCATGCAGCAGCGCCGGATGCCGCGGCTCCGACAGCAGGTCCTCGAGCCGCGCCGCCAGCGCCTCCAGCCGGCGCAGCAGGGCGGCGTCGACCGTGCCCTCGGCGTGGCCGGCGCGGGCCATGTGCAGCAGGCGGTGGTCGCGGAAGAACGGCACCCAGCGGTCGGCCGGCGGGTTCGGCTGCGGCAGCTTGCCGATGGTGGTGTCGCGGCCGTAGCCGAAGCGCGGCCAGGCCGGTGCGTGCAGCGCCGCCAGCAGCTCGGCGGCATGCAGCTGCGCCGGCTCCGGCGGCGGCCCGGGCTCGTGCTCGACATGCTCAACCAGCAGCAGATCCTCGGCGGCGTGCAGCACGGCCGGCAGCGGCAGGCTGGAATGCCGCGCCAGCTCGCCCAGCATCCAGGCCTCGAGCAGCAGCGGCCCCGCCCCGGCCTTGGCCACGATCCGGCCGCCATCGGCGAGGTCGACCCGCAGCACCGCGACGGTCGACCCGCCGGGCAGCGGCTCGGCCGCCACCGGGCGCACGCCGAGCGCGGCGGCGATGCGGTCGGCGAGCACCGGATCGAGGGCGGTCAGGAGCGGCCTCCGGAAGAAAACACCACGCGTTTCGCGGCTCCCATGGTGAAATGGGCGGAGGCCCGCCCGTCATCCGGAGCATCATGCTCGCACCGCCCCTTGTCTACGACACCTGTGCCCTGCTGTTCGAGCAAGGTCCTGGCGCGTCCGGCCAGGCGGTCGAAGAGGCCCGGCGGCTGCTGGCAGCCTTCGGGATGGCGCCGGACGGCAGCGACGAGGATGGCCGGACCGCCCGGCTGTTCCGGCTGGCCGCGACGCTCGAGGCCAGCTTCGTGGTGCCGGCGATGGACTATCCCGGCCTGACCGTCCTCGGCGCCCGGCTGCCGCGGCCGGCCGGCGACGGCGGCGCGGCGATTGCCCTGGACGGCGTGATCGGATGCGACCCGAGCCCGTGGCGGGCCTTCCAGAAATGCATCGGCGAGGCGGCGGAAACCCTGGCCCTGGCCGCGCCCGAGATCGACGACGCCGCCCGGGACGGCGCGGCCGTGACCATCGCCGACCGCTTCGCCGGCCAGGTCGGGGCGCGGACCGGCCTGGCATCGGCCGCCGCGCTCGATGCCGCCCCGGTCATGGCCGGCGTGGAGCCGGCGACCGGCCGCCCCGTGCTGGTGCCGCGGCCGCTGATCTTCGGGCCGACGGGCGGGAAACGGGCGGCCGTCCCGGTCAGCGAGGGCTGCGCCGCCGGCCCGACGCTTGATGACGCCGCCCGCTCCGCCCTGTTCGAGCTGGTCGAGCGGCATGTGGTGGCGCAGTGGTGGTATGGCGGCCGGCCGGCCCGCCGGATGCCGCCGGCGCTGATGGCCGCCGCGCTCGACCGGCTGCGCCCGGGGGCCGACACGCCCTGGCCACGCCAAGGGTTCGCGCTGCAGCTCGACGCCGACGGCCTGCCGCTCGCCGTCGTCGCCGCGGCCTCCATCAGCCCCGACCACGGCCTGGTCGCCTTGGGCTTCGCCGCCCGTCCCGGCCGCGCCGCCGCGCTGGAGGCGGCCGTCCTGGAGATGGTCCAGTCCGAGATCGCCAACGACCTGCTGTTCCTGCGGCTGCGCCGGGCCGGGCCGGCAGCGGACCCGGCGGACCAGGAGCGGCTGGCGGCGAAGCGCGCGCTCCGGCCCGAGGCGCTGCTGGCCGCGGCGGACGGCGAGGCGGCGGATGACGACGGCGACAGGCCGGACTCCCTGTCCGGCCTCGTGGCCGCCCTGGCCTGCCGAGACATCGCGATTTTCCGGGTCGATCTGACCGCGAGGGCTGGGATTCCCGTCGTGAAGCTGCTATCGCCGGAGCTGCAACCCTCCTCGCCTGCCGCGGTCACGGAGGGGCTTCGCAAGACGGCCTCACAGTTCGGGCGCTCGCTGAATAGTTTGATCGACCGCCCGGCGATATTTAATAGTTCGTGAGCCCAGTCCGCTGCGGTTTCAACTGGTTGGGGGAAAGGGAGACCGCGGATGGCGGTTCCGGCAATACGGAGCGTGAGGACTCCGGATCGGGAGGATCCCCCCGCGCCGGAGAAAGCTGGTGTAGAGCGTCTGCGGTTGTCGCTGGGCAATGGCTTCGATCTCCGTCTCGGCAACGGGGAACGGATCGAGCTCGGCAGCCGCAAGGCCCAGGCGATCTTCGCCTTCATCGCGCTGAGCGGCACGGCGGTCGAGAGCCGTGAACGCGTCGCCGGGGTGTTCTGGAGCGAAAGCGACGGCGATCATGCCCGCGGCTCGCTGCGGCAGTGCCTGAAGCAGCTGCGCGACAATCTCGACGCCGTCCGCCCGGGCATCGTCGAGATCGGGCGCCAGGACATCCTCGTCCGGCGCGAATCCGTCGAGATCGACCTCGAGCTGGTCGCCGCCGACCTGGCAAGGGGCGTGCTGTCGTCGATCCTGGCGCTCGGCCTGGCCAATCCGGACCGAATCATGGCCGGGTTCGAGGATCTCGACCGGGAGTTCGCCTCCTGGCTCACCGTCTGCCGGCAGCAATGGCGCAAGACCTTCATCGGCGGCATCGAGCGGATCCTGCGCGATCCGGCCTCGGGCGAGAAGATCGCCGCCGAGGCCGCCCATGCGCTGCTCGACATCGACCCGACGCATGAGGAGGCCTATCGCGTCCTGATCCTGCAGCAGGCGCTGCGCGGCAACATCGCGGCGGCGCTGAAGCTGTATGCGACGCTGTGGGACCTGCTGCAGAACGACTACGACATGGAGCCGTCGGACGAGACGCAGCGCCTGATCGTCGACATCAAGAAGGGCTCGCTCGACAGCACCGCCCAGCCGCCTTCGGCGCCGGTCGAGGAGCAGTCCCGGCTGCCGATCATCGAAGTGGACCGCCTGAACCCCGGGATCCCCGAGGGCATCGACGACTACGTCGTCCATGGCTTCCGCAGCGAACTGATCGCCAATCTGGTGCGGTTCCGGGAATGGATCGTGGTCGAGCCGCCGGATTCGGCTCCGGCGGCCGGAGCCCCGCCGCAGGCCGACTACCGCCTGTCCACCGATTTCCGGCACAAGGACGACGACCTGCTGATCGTCGTCTCGCTGACCGAGCTGACCCGCAAGCGGTCGCTGTGGTCGGAAACCTTCTCGCTGGCGCTGCAGTCCTGGATGGACCAACAGCGCCAGATCGCCCGCCGCGTGTCGGCGACGCTCGACATCCACATCTCGGCGAACGCCCTGTCGCGGCAGATCGGCGACCGCGATTTCGCGCATGGCCCCTACATCCGCTGGCTGCGCGCCCAGTATCTGCTGAACTTCTGGGAGCCGCAGGCGGAGTTCGAGGCCGAGGCGCTGTTCAAGGACGTGATCCGGGACTGGCCCAGCTTCGCCCCGGCCTATAGCGGCCTCGCCAACATCTACAATTCCCGGCACATCATCCTGCCGGGGGTGCGCCGCGACCGCGCCATGGCCGAGGAGGCGCTGTCGCTGGCGCGGCGGGCGGCGGAGCTGGACCCGCTGGACGCGCGCGGGCACCTGACCCTCGCCTGGTCCTACATGATGACGACCCGTTATCCGCAGGCGGACCTGCATCTGGAGCTGGCGCGCGATCTGAACCCGAGCAATCCGTCAGTGCTGATGTCGGCGGCGCAGGGCTTCGCCTTCGTCGACCGGACCGATGTCGCGCTCGACCTCGTGGCCAACGCCTTCGAGCTCAACCCGATGGTCCCGCCCCATCACTGGGCCTATCTGGCGGGCATCCGCTTCCTGCACGGCGACGTCGAGGGCTGCATCGAGGCCGCCGACCGCGCCGGCCAGTCGATCTTCAACATCCCGGCCTGGAAGGCCGCCGCGCTCAGCCTCCTCGGCGACACCCGGCGGGCGCAGGAGGAGGCGCGCCTCTTCCTGCGCAACGCCCGCGACGCCTGGCACGCCAAGTTCGAATGCACCGACGCTGCCATCGTCGAGTGGTTCCTAAGCAGCTTCCCGATCCGCAACGTCGCCCGCTGGCGCGAGCTGCGGGAAGGCCTGATCCAGGCTGGCCTTCCCGCGACCGATGTCGGCGAGGAGCAGCTCTACTGGCCTCACCGGCACTGACCGAAGCTGTAGTCGCCGACGCGGAAGTAGAACATGTCGAGGGCGTCGAGCGCGTTCGGGTCGCGCCGCACCTGCAGGGCGTACTCGTCCGGCAGCGGATACGGGCCGGGATACTTCGAGTACTCCTCGATCCGCTGCCGCATCAGGTCGGCCGGCGGCAGCACGACGTACAGCGCCTCGTCGCGGCTGACGACCCGGATCTCCTTTCCGGATGCGGCGAAGTTCTCCAGGGTGATGCCGTGATCCTTCAGCAGCTGCAGCGCCTCCGCCGTCGTCTTCGGCTTCTCGATCTCGCCGATCGCCATGCCGATGATCAGCCGGCCCGCGGCTTCGCGGTCGTACATGGTCATCTCGACCGGCACGGGTTTCGGTGCGTGCTTCGGATCGTGCTTGTTATGGTCCGTCATCGCTTGCTCCTCCTTGTTCGCAAGGCGCTGTTGCCTTGCCGTATGGCGCCGGCCGACCGGCCGGCGCTTTAATCCTCCGCCCCCGCGCCCCGAAGGGCGACGGAGGCGGAGGCCCCCACCACCTCTGTGCCGGCGCCGTCAGACGCTGGCTTGTGTGATCGGCCGCGACGGCGCCGCCGGCGGCGGCGGCGATTCGACGAAGCCGATGATGTCGCGCATGCTGTCCGGAACGGCGCCGCCCTTGAACAGGACCCGGCTCCAGCGCCGGATCACGCCGGCCTCGACGGTCGTCGAATCGGCCAAGGATGCGGCCAGGACGACCTGAGCCACGATCGCCGATCCCAGCGGGCCGAGGCGCCGGCCCTGGTGGCGCACCTCCGCCTCGCGCAGGATGTAGTAGAACAGCGGCGTATCCTCGGCCAGGGCCTCGATCACCCCGTCCGGCGCGCCGGCAAGGGGGTTCGGCTGGGTGCGCGCATTCATGCCGGCGAGGCCGCCATGGCCGTCGCCCAGCAGCTCCTCCCGCGTCAGCTTCGGGATGCCCAGCCGGTCGGCGAGATGCTGCGCGCTCGGCAGGCTGGACAGATAGGCCCGCGCCAGGTCGCGGAACGGCAGCCCGCCATAGGTCTCGTAGATCGGGTCGGCGCCGACCATGCGGCGCATGTCGTCATGCGCCATGGCCGACATCGTGTAGAACCGGGAGGTGACCCAGGGGCCGATCAGGTGCGACTGGTTCTCGTCGGCGCCCGCCTTCTCCGGGAAGAACAGATCCCATTCCAGGATCCAGTCGTTCGGGATCGGGCTGCCCGGGACGCCGCCATCCCCGACCAGCATGCCGCGGCGGAAGGTCATCAGCCCCTTGAGGCTGGTCTCGGTCAGCGCCAGGGCCCGGTTCAGCGTGTAGGACGGCCGCACCATGGCGTGGCCGAAGCGGAAGGCGGCCATGATGAACTCGGCCGGCAGCGGCGTGTCCGCATCGGCGGCCAGGCGCCGGCCGAACCCGCCCAGGTCCTGCAGGCTCTCGCGCGGGGCGTAGTCGCGCCAGACCCCGGGGTCGAGCAGATGGCCGAGATAGTCGTTGCGCACCACCGACCGGTAGGTCGCGATCACCAGCGCGCGGGCGATCTCGAACACCTCGTAGTCCGACGGGCGGTGCGGCGACGCCAGGATGGCGTCGACGATGCGGTTGTGGAAGCGATGGAACAGGACCGTGATCTGCGACAGGATCAGGTTGTTGTCGTTGCGGATGTCGCCGATCAGCGGTTCGACCGGGCATTGCCGCGGCACGTCCGGCGCGTCCGGAGGCAGGGGGCGGAGGTCGGTCGCGTTCGAGACCGCGTCGAGGCAGGCGATCATCGCCAGGTCGCAGGGCTGCGGCGCCTTGGCCGTCACCGGATCGCCCGGCACCTCCGGTGCGTCCTTGTCCCAGGTCCGGCCGCCGGTGTAGCCGACGCGCAGCTTCAGCCGCAGCGCGTCGGGCCCGCCGGTGCGCTGCTGGTACAGCATCGGCGACCGGAACGGCCCGCCGCGATAGAGGCAGTCGAGATCGAGCGCCGGGCTGGCCCAGAGCGGCCCGGCCGTCGCCGTGCGCGACAGGGTGCCGAGATCGCTGAAGGTCAGGTCGTGCGCGATCAGCTGGCCGAGATAGGTGTAGCCGGCGGGAACGTCCGGATTGAACGTCTCCGGCCCGGCGACGAGCCCGTCCAGGTACATCTTGCGGGCCAGGCGCTGCAGCACGTCCATGACCAGGGCCTGCGGATGCAGGCCCAGCCGCGCGGCCTCCTGCGCCAGGCGCCAGCCGAAGATGCCGTCGGGCGGCGGCGGGCTGCCCTCGAAATAGGTCTCGGGCTGCTCAAGCCCCCGCGTCAGCGCGGCGTTACGCTGGCCGGCCCCTGTGAACCCTGAGCCATGCACGGTCGTTTCTCCCCTGCTCGATGCACCGCGATCCTTTATCGTCGCCGGAGCATTTAGAAGCCGGATCGTGATCGGATCGTGATTCCCAATCAGGGCATTTCCAGGGCTGGCGGGCGCCCGGTTCAGCCCCTCTGGTCGAGGCTCAGCGGATAGCGCAGCGGGTGGTGGCTGGAGAAGGTCATGTTCACCGGCCGGCCCTGCGGGTCGTAGGCGATCTGCTCGATCGTCAGCACCGCGGCGGGCGGGGTCAGCTCCAGCAGCTCCGCCTCCTCGGCATTGGCCAGCCGGGCGCTCATCGTGGTGCGGCCGCGGTCGGGGCGCAGCCGGTAGCGGTCGCGCACCTCGGCATAGAGCGAGCGGTTGCCGGTCGACCAGTCGAGGTCGAGGATCCCGGGCACCAGCCGGGCGGCGAACCAGTCCTGGGTCAGCACCACCGGCTGTCCGTCGAGGCAGCGCAGCCGCTTCAGCATCACCACATCGGCGCCGGGCGGCAGGAACAGCGGCCGTGCCACCTCCGGCGGCGCGCGGCAGACATAGCCCTCGATCAGCCGGCTGGCCGGCGTCCTTCCATGCGCCTCGGCGATGGCGGTGAAGCTGCGCAGCAGGTGCAGCTCATAGGTCTCCTCGCGCCGCGCCACGAAGAAGCCGCGGCCGGGATGGCTGTGTAGCCAGCCCTCCTGCACCAGCTCGCGCACCGCTTGGCGCACGGTGATGCGGCTGACGCCGTACTGCTTCTCCAGCTCGCGCTCCGAGGCCAGCTTGGCGTCGGTGCCGAGCTGGCCCTGCTCGATCTGCTCGCGGATCCGCTGCTTGATCTGGCGGTAGAGCGGCTGCGGGTCGTCGCGCCGCAGCCCGTCGCCGGCGGGTCCGTCGCTCAGGGTGCCGTCGGTCATGGCGCGCGAAAAGGCCTCTCGGCAGGGGCGGAGATCACCCCTCGCTGCATACACGCAAATCGGGGTCCCGGCCACAATTGACATGACTGGTTATAACCAGTCATAACTTGGGCGGTTCACGGGAGGCACCATGAAACTGACCCTGGTCGGCGGCGGCGGAGTCCGCGCCCCTCTGTTCATCGAATCGGCGCTGCGCCGGGCGGAGTGGAGCAACCTGACCGAGCTGTGCCTGCTCGACATCGACGGGCCGCGGCTGGAGCTGTTCGGCGGGCTCGGGGCCGAGATCGCCCGGCGCACCCGCTCCCCCGTCAGGATCACCACCAGCCTGGATCCGGAGCGCGCCCTGGCCGGCGCCGCCTATGTCGTGACCACGGTCCGGCCGGGGCTGGAGGAAGGCCGGATCAAGGACGAGCGCATCGCCCTGGCCCATGGCGTGCTGGGCCAGGAGACGACCGGGCCGGGCGGCTTCGCCATGGCGCTGCGCAGCATCCCGACGATCCTGGGCTATGCTGACCTGCTGAAGCGGGTCAGCCCCGACGCCTGGCTGTTCAACTTCACCAACCCGGCCGGCCTGGTCACCCAGGCGCTGCGCGATGCCGGCCACGACCGGACCATCGGCATCTGCGACGGCGCCAACGCCGCCCAATCGGCCGTGGCGCGCTGGTTCGACGTGCCGGAGAAATCGGTGCGCACCGAGGTGTTCGGCCTGAACCACCTGTCCTTCACCCGCCGCGCCGAGATCGGCGGCGAGGACGTGCTGCCGCGCCTGCTGGCCGACGACGCCTTCCTGGCCGCCTCGGCCCAGAAGGTGTTCAGCCCGCGCGTGGTTCGCCGCCACGGCATGTGGATCAACGAGTATCTCTACTATTTCTATTATGCCGAGAAGGCGGTGGAGGCGATCCGGTCGGACGTCCGCACGCGGGGCGAAGAGGTGCGCGACCTGAACCACGGGCTGATCGAGCAGTTGACGGCGCTGGACTGGCGCCGCAACCCGGACAAGGCGCTGGAGGCTTATTACGCCTACGCCCATCGCCGCAACGCCACCTACATGCACTATGCCCAGGAGGGCGCGCCGAGCATGGAGGAGGCCGACCGGGCGCTGGCCGCCGGCGCCCATGCGCCGCTGGGCGACGAGGGCGAGGGCTATGCCGGCGTCGCCCTGGACCTGGTCGACGCGCTGGAGACCGGCAAGCCGCTGTACAGCGGGCTGAACGTGCCGAACCAGGGCGCCATCGAGGGCCTGCGCGACGAGGACGTGGTCGAGGTCAGCTGCGTGGTCGACCGCGACGGGGTGCGGCCGCTGCCGATCGGCCCGATGCCGGAGGCGCAGGCCCAGCTGGTGCACGACATCAAGCGCTATGAGCGGCTGGCGGTGCAGGCGATCCGCGAGCGCGACCGCGACCTGGCGGTCGAGGCGCTCGTGGCGCACCCGCTGGTGCTGTCCTATTCCCGGGCGGAGGCGCTGGTCGACGAATACCTCGCCGCCCACGCCCCTTATGTCGGCAACTGGCAATGACCGGTCCGGCGCAGGGTGGCTGCGACGTCGTCGTGGTCGGCGAATACTACTGGGACCTGATCTTCACCGGCCTGCCCGAAGTGCCGCGGCTGGGCGCCGACCTGTTCGCCCACGACTTCGCCACCCTGCCGGGCGCCAGCTTCACCACCGCCTCGGCGCTGCACCGGCTGGGGCTGCGCACCGCCTGGGCGGCCGATTTCGGCACCGACCTGTTCAGCCAGCTGGCGCTGGACGCGGCCCGGAAGGAGGGGCTGGACGACCGGCTGTTCCGCCGGCTGGACCACCCGCTGGAGCGGGTCAGCGCCGCCTTCTCCTTCGCCCATGACCGCGGCTTCGTCAGCTACGCCGTGCGCGACGACCTGCCGCCGACGCCGGAGGCGCTGGCCGCGGTGACGCCCAAGGCGCTGCTGCTGCAGAGCTTCCGGCTGCAGCCGGAGCTGCTGGCCCTGGCCCGGGCGGCGAAGCGGCAGGGCGTGCTGGTCTATCTCGACTGCCAGCACGTGCCGCACCGGATCGACTCGCCCGGCGTGGCCGAGCTGTTCCGCGAGATCGACGTCTTCGCCCCGAACGAATCCGAGGCCCTGGCCTTCACCGGCGCGCCGGATGTCAGCGCGGCGCTGGAGCGGCTGTCGGCGATGGTGCCGACCGTGCTGGTCAAGCGCGGCGCCGCGGGCGCCATCGGCGTCAGCCGGGGCGAGCGCTGCGCCGTGCCGGCCCCGGCGGTGACCGTGGTCGACACCACCGGCGCCGGCGACAGCTTCAACGCCGGCTTCCTCTATGGCCGGCTGCGCGGCTTCGACTTCCGCGACAGCCTGGCCCTGGCCGCGGGATGCGGCGCGCTGGCCACCACCGATTACGGCGGCCGGGCGCTGCCGCGCGAGGCCGAGCTGCTGGCGCTGATCCGACAAGGGGCTGCAGCCCCCACGGTCTAATCCAAGACCGGTCCGGCCGCGGCCGGACCCGGGGGGGGCGGGGACCAGCCCGCCCGACAACGACAAGATTTCTCAAACAGGGGCTTGAACGGAGGGACCCGTGAAGATTGCCACCCTATCCCTGACCGCCGCGCTGGCCGTTTTCGCCGCCGCCGGGACCGGGGCCAATGCCGAGGCCGCGACGGTGAAGCTGTTCTGCGGCGCCACCGATTACGACCTGTGCAGCAGCGCCGCCGAGGCCTGGGCGAAGCAGAGCGGCAACGCCGTGTCGATCAACAAGATGCCGGCGTCCTGGGACGACGCCGTGCCGCTGTACCAGCAGATGCTGGCGGCGAAGTCGACCGATGTCGACGTGCTGGTGATCGACGTGATCTGGATGGGCATGCTGAAGAACCATCTGCTCGACCTCGGCACGATGGTGCCGAAGGAGGAGGTGGCGGCGCATTTCCCGACCACGATCGACGCCGCGACCATCGACGGCCAGCTGCTGGCCCTGCCCTGGTACATGGACACCGGCCTGATCTTCTACCGCAAGGACCTCTTGGAGAAGTACGGCAAGGCGGTGCCGAAGACCTGGGCCGAGCTGACCGAGACCGCCAAGGCGGTGCAGGACGGCGAGCGCAAGGCCGGCGATGCCGACATGTGGGGCTTCGTCTGGCAGGGCAAATCCTATGAGGGGCTGACCTGTGACGCCATCGAATGGGTCGCCAGCACCGGCGGCGGCACCATCATCGACGCCAAGGGCGACGTCACCATCGACAACCCGAAGGCGGCCCAGGCGCTGACCCTGGCGCACAGCTGGATCGACACGATCAGCCCGCAGGGCGTGCTGGGCTATGACGAGGAAAGCTCCCGCGCCGTGTTCGAGAGCGGCAAGGCCGTGTTCCTGCGCAACTGGCCCTATGTCTGGGGCACCTCGCAGGCCGCGGGCGGCGCCCTGGTCGGCAAGGTCGGGGTGGCGGCGCTGCCGGTCGGCGCCGCCGGCGAGAAGTCGAGCGGCTGCCTCGGGCCCGCCTATCTCGGCGTGTCGAAATACTCCGAGAACAAGGAGGCGGCGGTCAGCCTGATCCGCTACATGACCGGCGCCGCCGACCAGAAGCGCCGGGCGATCCAGGGCGCCTACAACCCGACCGTCTCGGCGCTCTACGAGGATCCGGAGGTGCTGGCCAAGCTGCCCTTCCTGAAGGACACCCAGGCCGCCTTCGCCGACAGCATCGCCCGCCCCTCCGCCGCCACCGGCGCCAGCTACAACCGGGTGTCCCAGGCCTTCTCCAAATCGGTGCACGCGGTGCTGACCGGCGACGAGCAGCCCGACGCCGCGGTCGCCGCTTTGGCCAAGGAGCTGGACCGCCTGCGCCAGCGGGCGAAGTGGTGACAAGCCGTCCTTGAGACCATGAGCGCTTCCCTTTTCTTGTCATTGCCGGGCTTGACCCGGCAATCCAGAGCCTCGACGAGCCGCTCTGGCGGCCCCTGGATGCCCGGGTCAAGCCCGGGCATGACAGGAAGGGGAAGCATCAGAGGGTTCCCATGACCGGCCGGGTCGCCCGCTCCCACCGCCGGGCGGGGTGGCTGTTCCTGGCGCCGACCCTCGCGGCGCTCGCCCTGGTGGCGCTGTGGCCGCTGCTGCGTACGCTGTTCTTCTCCACCACCGACGCCTTCCTCGACGATCCGACCAACTACGGCTTCGTCTGGCTCGACAACTTCGTCGAGGTCGCCCGGGACCCGCAATGGTGGCGGGCGGTCGAGAACACGCTGGTCTTCACCATCGTCTCGGTGGCGCTGGAGACGCTGCTCGGCCTCGCCATCGCCCTCTTGCTGAATGAGGCGATCCCCGGCCGCGGCGTGCTGCGCGCCGCCATCCTGGTGCCGTGGTCGATCCCGGTCGTGGTCTCGGCCAAGATCTGGGAATGGCTGCTGCACGACCAGTTCGGCATCATCAACCGCCTGCTGATCGACCTCCATCTGATCGACACCGGCGTGGCCTGGACCGCCGACCCGTCGCTGGCGCTGGGTGTCGTCATCTTCGTCGATGTCTGGATCACCACGCCCTTCATGGTGCTGCTGATCCTGGCCGGGCTGCAGCTGATCCCGGCCGAGATCCACGAGGCGGCTCGGGTCGACGGCGTGTCGTGGTGGAAGCGCCTGGTCTCGATCACCCTGCCGATGCTGCGGGTGCCGATCGGCGTCGCCGTGCTGTTCCGCACCCTCGACGCGCTGCGCATGTTCGACCTGAGCTACGTCCTCGGCGGCAATGGCGACCCGACCATGACCATGACGATCTACGCCCGCAACCATCTGGTCAGCTTCCAGGAGCTGGGCTACGGCTCCGCCGCCTCGACCTGGGTGTTCCTGCTGATCGCCCTGATCGCCATCGTCATCATCGGCGCCATCCGGCTGGACCGGACGACCGTCCGATGAGCGTCATGGCCGCCCCCGACACCGCCCTGGCCCGGGCCGCCGCGCGGTACCGCCGGCGCCGGGTGCTGAAGACCGTCGGGCTGGGCTTCGCCGTCATCCTGGTGCTGGTCTACACCCTGTTCCCGTATTACTGGGCGATCGTGTCGTCGCTGAAGACCGGGGCGTCGCTGTTCGAGGCGACGCTGCTGCCGGCCTTCGAGCTGGTCTATTACAAGGCGCTGCTGAACGACCCGGTGTTCCTGGGGTCGATCGTCAACTCGCTGATCGTCGCCGGCTCGGCCACCGGGATCTCGCTGCTGCTGGCCATCGGCGCCGCCTATGCGCTGGGCCGGCTGGACTTCCCGCTGCGGCGGACGGTGCTGCTGGTGATCCTGATGATCTCGATCTTCCCGCAGATCGTGGTGCTGTCCGGGATGTTCGAGCTGGTGCGCTGGTTCGGCCTGTACAACCGGGTCGGGTCGCTGACCTTCGCCTATCTGATCTTCACCCTGCCCTTCACCGTCTGGGTGCTGACCGGCTTCATCCAGGACATCCCGCGCGAGCTGGAGGAGGCGGCGCTGATGGACGGCGCCAGCCGCGGCCGGGTGCTGGTCAGCGTGCTGCTGCCGCTGATGGGCCCGGCCCTGGCCTCGACCGGCCTGCTGGCCTTCATCCAGGCCTGGAACGAGTTCCTGTTCGCCCTGACCTTCATCCTGTCGGACGAGAACCGGACGGTGCCGGTGGCGATCGCCACCATCTCCGGCGGCAGCCGCTACGAATACCCGTTCGGCCCGATCATGGCGGCCTCGGTGGTGGTGACCCTGCCCCTGATCGCCCTGGTGCTGATCTTCCAGCGCAAGATCGTCGCCGGCCTGACCGCGGGGGCGATCAAGGGATAGGGCCGCTCAGCCGCGGGCGACCAGTTCCGCGATCACCGCCGCCGCCTCGATCCGGCCCTTCTGCGCCTGGCGGCCGCCGTCGCGGAACTCGATCCAGCCTTCGTTGAAGCCGTCGAGCATGCGGATGCGCGGCACCGGGGTCGCTTGGACGTTCCGGCGCGGCGCCGAGGCGGTGGAGGTGCGGGCGAGCGGCCGGCTGATGGTGGCGGAGTTCGGCACCATGCTCGGCGCCTGCCTGGAAGGCGTCGGCATCGCCCGGGTCAAGGCGATCGGCGTGCAGCGGCTGATCGACCGCGACGAGCTGGTCGAGCTGCTGCCGGACTGGACCGGCGAGAGCCTCCCCCTGCTCGCGCTGTACCCGTCGCGCCGCCTGCCCCCGGCCAAGGTGCGCGCCTTCATCGACTTCGTGCAGTCGCGGCTGGGATCGAGCACCGCGGCGGAGGCGCAGGACGCCGCCTAGCCGTCCATGCGCTCGCAGGTCAGAGCTCGAATTCGAAACCCCACAGTGTCAGGATGCCGGTGAGGGCGATGGCGAAATCCGCCAGCTTGTCGCCATTGGTGTCGCCCGAAACGATGGTCTGGCCGGAGTCGTACCAATAGTGGAGTTGCCCGGCGACGCCGGTGAACGCCCTGTTGTCGATGAAGGTGAAGGCCTGGTCCCCGGCAAGCCTGGTGTTGGCGTCGACCTGCCACAGTCTGATCCGGTCCCCCTGGGCGGGGCTGAAGTCGGTGATCAGGTCGCGGCCCGCCGCCGAGGACGTGCTGTCGCTCGCTGTGAGGTACCAGAAATTGTCGCTGCCGCCGCCGCCGGTCATCTGGTCCATGCCGCTGCCGCCAAGGAGCACGTCAGTACCGGCGCCGCCGTCGAGGTGGTCGTTGCCCCCATGGCCGAAGAGCGTATCATTGCCACCAAAGCCTTTCAGGGTGTTGGCGCCGCCATTGCCCCCGAATGTATCCGTCCCCTGGCCGCCGTGGACGTCCTCGATCGAGATGAATTGGCTATGGGCCTGCAGATCTAAGGCGTGTTCGTCCGAAGTGCCCCAGAAGCTGAGCAGGTCCCGGCCGGCGCCGCCGTCCAGGACCATGGTGAGGGTGGAGCCGGAGCCGACGCGCAGGACATCGTCACCGCCCCAGCCCCGCAGCGCAGCGGTATCGGCCGCTCCGGTGAGGTCGTCGTTGAACTGGCTGCCGCTGAGCTGTTCGAAGCCGGACAGAGTATCGCCCTGCGCGTCGCCGCCCGCGGCGGTGCCGGCCGTCAGGTCGACCGTAACCCCGGCCGCGCTGGTGTAGTAGCTGGCGGTGTCGCTGCCAGCACCGCCGTCCAGCGTGTCGGCCCCGGCCCCGCCGCGGAGCACGTCGTCACCGCCCCAGCCGGCCAGGGTGTTGGCGCCGGCGGTCCCGATCAGGATGTCGTTACCCTGGCTGCTCCCGGTGAGGTTCTCGATGCCGATCACGGTGTCGCCCTGAGCGTCGCCGCCCGACCCGGTGCCGGAGGCCAGGTCGACGGTCACCCCGGCTGCGCTGGCATAGTAGGTGGCGGTGTCGGTGCCGGTGCCGCCGTCGAGCCGGTCCGCCCCCGCGCCGCCGCGGAGCAGATCGTTGCCGCCACCGCCGGCCAGGACGTTCGCGCCGACATCTCCCGTCAGTCGGTCATCGCCCAGGCTGCCGCTGACGTTCTCGATGCCGATCAAGGCATCGCCCTCAGCCTCGCTCCAGTAACCCTTCCCGGCGGCCAGGTCGATCCAGACCGGCCCCCACGAGTCGGTATACTCCGCAACGTCTTGCCCGGCCCCGCCGCTCATGGTGTCGGCGCCGTCACCGCCCCATAGGAGATCAGCCCCGCCATCTCCTATGAGCAGATCATTGCCGGCGCCACCAAGAAGCTGGTCGTTGCCGTCGCCTCCCTCGAGACGGTCGCTGCCTTCACCTCCGCTGAGCCAATTGGCCGTGTTGCTGCCGCGCAGCCAGTCGTTAAAATTCCCGCCCAAGAGATTCTCTATACTGATCAGCCTGTCGCCCTCAGCCTCAAACGCCAAACCATCGCCGGTGGCGAGATTGACGTTTACCCCGCCGCTCGCTCCGACATAGCTCGCATCATCCGATCCTTGGCCGCCATCAAGCACATCGGCGCCCGCTCCTCCGATCAGCCGGTCGTCGCCCGCCAGGCCATGGAGCTGATCGTTGCCGTCGCCGCCATCGAGGTAGTCGCCCCCCGCACTGCCGTTCACGACATCATCACCGGCAGTCGCCGATACCGCCTCCGCCGCTTCTGGGATCAAACCCTCATCTTGGCGCGCATCGCCCAAGAGTTGCAACGATGGCCGATATTCTGGAAATTCTCGAAACAACTCGGCATACGTTTCGATAAAACTCCGCGATGCCGAATTGTCCATAATATTCATTCTTTCCAATATTAAAAACAGTTGCACACACTGTCAGTCTATACCGACCGCAACCGACGAGGGCTGCTGGAGGCGATGCAATCGGAGAAACATGAACCAAAGTTAATCTGGGCCTGGAATGGTGCGCAAGCCGGCTACGCAAATTTTCCTGTTCAGCTTGGCCGGCCCGATGATCGGCGGTGTCGAACCTGCATCGGCGCCTTGCTGGGCCGCGCCTTGGGCCAGGCCCTCCTAGATCGCCCGGGCGAGAAGCGCCGGAGCAACCTCCGCCGATTCCACGATCAGCCGGCCGAGCTCGTGCGCGCAGGGCAGGGTGGTGCCGGGCCGCCAGATCAGGGCGAACTCCACCCCCGGCAACGGCGGCAGGCCGTGGCGGCCGTCGAGGATCTTCATCCCCGGCTCGATCTCGTCGCGGGCGATGATCGAGGCGGCCAGCCCCGCCAGCACCGCCGCCCGCAGCCCGTGCTGGTTGCCCGAGGTGAAGCCGACATGCCATTCGACGCCCGAGGCGGTGATGGCGTCGACGGCGATGGCGCGGCACGGGCAGGGCGGCGGGGCGAGCGCCAGCGGCAGCGACGTCCCGGGCGCCCAATCGAAGCCCTCGGCCACGGCCCAGACGAACTGGGTCCGCCGCAGCACCGTGCCGCCGCTCTCGCCCGGCCGCGCCATCACCACGGCGAGGTCGAGCTCGCCGGCCTCGACCTTGGCGCGCAGGTCGAGGCAGACGCTGACCGCCACCTCGAGCCGCACCTGGGGATAGCCACGGGCGTAGCGGCGCAGCAGCTGCGGCAGCCGGTCGCCCAGAAAATTCTCCGGCACGCCGAAGCGGACGACGCCGGAGACCGCGGAGGGCAGGAAGCGCCGGGTCAGCGAGTCCTGTGCCTGCAGGATCTGCTCGGCATGGCGCAGGAACTCCTGGCCGTCCTCGGTCAGCAGCAGCTTGCGCGTGGTCCGCAGCAGCAGCGGCCGGCCCACCTGCTCCTCCAGCCGCCGGATCTGATGGCTGACGGCCGACTGGGTCAGGTGGAGCCGTTCGGCGGCGCGGGTGAAGCCGCCGGCTTCATGCACGGCGACGAAGGCGCGCAACAGGGCGGGATCGAAGTCCATGGCCCAAATATATGATGGCGGAAAATGGACGCTACAAAATTAATTCATTTCCATCATGAAAGCGAATTGACCAGAGTCAGGTCCAGGCCCGATCGAGCCCCCACCGACACCCTCCGCGCCGGAACCGGTCCACGCAAAGCCTTTGCGTGGCGGCGCGGCCTGTCGCTTCGAGAGAGGATCATGGCTCTTTCCCCCTCCGCCCGGAACATGGCCGCGCTGGTCGGCGTCTGCCTGGCTGCGCTGATGTTCGGCCTCGAGATCTCCAGCGTGCCGGTGATCCTGCCGACGCTGGAGACCGCGCTGCCCGCCGATTTTCGCGGGCTGCAATGGATCATGAACGCCTACACCATCGCCTGCACCACGGTGCTGATGGCCACCGGCACCCTGGCCGACCGCTACGGCCGCAAGCGCGTCTTCACCATCACCACCATCGCCTTCGGCGCCACGTCGCTGATGTGCGGCCTGGCCAACGATGTCTCGGTGCTGATCGCCGCCCGCTTCCTGCAGGGCCTGGCCGGCGGCGCCATGCTGACCTGCGTGATCGCGATCATCTCGCACCAGTTCCAGGACGAGCGCGAGCGCGGCCGCGCCTTCTCCGCCTGGGGCGTGATCAGCGGCGTCGGCCTCGGCTTCGGCCCTATCATCGGCGGGCTGATCGCCAGCTGGTCCAGCTGGCACTGGGTGTTCCTGATCCATGTGCCGCTGACCGTGCTGGCGCTGATCCCATCCCTGATCGGCATCCGCGAATCGCGCGACCCGCACGCGCAGAAGCTGGACATCGCCGGCATCGTCACCCTGACGCTGGCGGTGTTCGGCCTGGCCTTCCTGATCACCCAGGGGATGGAGCTGGACCGAAGCCTGGCGATCGGCCTGGCCGTCCTGACCCTCGCCGCCTTCGCCGGCTTCCTGGTGGCGGAGCGGGTCAGCCCGCACCCGATGTTCGACTTCTCGGTGTTCCGCATCCGCCGGTTCAGCGGCGCGATCATCGGCTGCATCGGCATGAACTGGTGCTATTGGCCGTTCATGATCTACCTGCCGATCTACTTCCAGGGCGGGCTGGGCCTGGACAGCCGGTCGGTGGGGTTCCTGCTGCTGGCCTACACCATCCCGTTCCTGGTGATGCCGCCGCTGGCCGACCGGCTGCTGCAGCGCGGTGGCCCGCGCCTGGTCATCCCGCTCGGCATGGCGGTGATGGGGACAGGCTTCCTGCTGATGCGGCTGGGCGCGGGGGTTGAGCAGGCCGGCTGGCTGACCGTGCTGCCGGGCACGCTGCTGGCCGGCATCGGCCTCGGCCTGACCAACACGCCGGTGACCAACACCACCACCGGCTCCGTCCCCGCCAACCGGGCGGGGATGGCGTCCGGCATCGACATCAGCGCCCGGCTGATCACCCTGGCCATCAACATCGCGGTGATGGGGCTGATCCTGGTGGAGGGCATCCGCTGGTCCCTGCCGGACGCCCTGTCTGGTGCCCTCGACGCGGCGCAGCAGCAGGCGCTGGCCGCGTCCGTCGCCGCCGGCAACCTCGCCGCCCTGCCGCAGGCCTATCCGGCGCTGGCGACGCTGGACCCGTCGGGCGCCACCGTGCACGGGGCGCTGGTCGAGGGCTTCGGCTGGGTGATGCTGTATGGCGGCATCGGCGCCTGGGTCCTGGCCGCGATCAGCTTCGCGATCTTCGGCCCGGCCCGGTCGTGCCGGCCGCAGACGGCGCAGGCCTGAGCCCGTCGATCAGCGCCGCCAGCACCGCGCGGCACTCCGCCGGGTCGGCCCCGCCGACGATGGCGAGCGCCGCGCGGTCATAGGCGGCGCCCAGCAGCAGGGCAGCGGCATCGAGCGGCAGGGGGCGCAGCGCCCCCGCCGCCATCGCCGCGGCCAGCCCGTCGCGCAGCGTCCGGCCGCCGTGCCGGGCGTCGATCTCGTCCAGCGCCGGCCGCCCCAGCACGGCCGGCGCCTCGATCAGCAGCAGCCGGGTCCGTCCCGGCACCGCCATCGCCCGCAGGAAGGCGTCGCCGCCCGCCGCCAGCGCCTCGAGCGGCGGCAGGTCCTCCGGCGCGGCCTGCTCGACCTCCGCCGCCACCGCTGCGGCCTCCGCCTCCACCACCGCCCGGAACAGCGCCTGCTTGTCGGCGAAGTGGTGATACAGCGCCCCGCGTGTGACGCCGGCTGCCGCGACCAGCTCCGGCGTCCCGGTCTCGGCATAGCCCCGCTCGATGAACAACCCGCGGGCTGCCGCGATCAGCGCGGTCTGGGTGCGGTCCGAGCGGTCTCGGTTGGCTCGGCGATCCGTCAGTTGCATACATGCAGCCTGTATGTTAATGAAAAAGAAACATGCAGCCTGCATGTTGCGCCATCCAGGGGAGGAACGCCATGAGGACCACCAGCGTCTACCCGGTGATCATGACGGCCGAGGTCGCGGCGACCGCAGCCTTCTATATCCGCCATTTCGGCTTCCGCCCGCTGTTCGAGGCCAACTGGTATGTTCATCTGCAGTCGGTGGACAACGAGCGGGTGAACCTCGCCATCCTCGACGGCAGCCACGAGACCATCCCGGCGGTGGGCCGCGGCCGGGTCTCCGGCCTGCTGCTGAACTTCGAGGTGGAGGATGTCGACGCGGAGTACGAGCGGCTGAAGGCGGCCGGGCTGCCGATGCTGCTGGAGCTGCGCGACGAGGAGTTCGGCCAGCGCCACTTCATCACCCGGGACCCGAACGGCGTGCTGATCGACGTGATCAAGCCGATCGCCCCGACGGCGGAGTTCGCGGCGCAATACGCGCCGGGCAACGTGCCGGCTTAGCCCAGCCGCCCTTCGCGCAGCGCCGCGACCAGCCCGCCGCAGCCGGCCTCGACCAGGTCGAGAACGCGTTCGAAATCGGCGCTGCCGCCATAATAGGGGTCGGGCACGTCCCGGCCTTCCAGCCCCGGCGCATGGTCGAGGAACAGGCCGATCCGGCCGGGGCCGGCCACGGCCAGGCGGCGCATCCGGTCGAGATGGCCGCGATCCATCGCCAGCAGCAGGTCGAAGCGGCGGAAATCCGCCCGCTCCAGCCTGCGGGCGCGCAGCGGCAGCAGATCGTAGCCGCGGGCCGCCGCCGCCCGGATCGCCGGCGGGTGCGGCGGCTCGCCGGCATGGAAGCCCTGGGTGCCGGCGCTGTCGACCGCGTGGTCCAGGCCGGCGGCGGCGAGCCTGGCCCGCAGCACCGCCTCGGCGGTCGGCGAGCGGCAGATGTTGCCGGTGCAGACGAACAGGATGCGCATGCCGCCTGGATAGTCGCGACGAGCCCAGGCGGCAAGGCGACCAATGGTTACAGTCCGATGTCCTTCATGCCCGCTTCATTGTAGCGCGCGCCGGCGACGGCCTCGGGGGCGAACAGGACGTCCAGCGACGACACCTGCTCCGCCGTCAGCCGGATCGCGGCGGCCGCGGCGTTCTCGGCCAGATAGGCGCGGCGCTTGGTGCCCGGGATCGGCACGACGTTGTCGTGCTTGGCCAGCAGCCAGGCCAGCGCGACCTGGGCCGGCTTGGCGCCGAGGTCGAAGGCGAGATCCGCCAGCGCCTCGACCAGGCGCGTGTTCTGGGCCAGCGCCTCGTCGGCGAAGCGCGGATTGACGCGGCGGAAATCATCCGCGGCCAGGGCCGAGGTGTCGGTCACCGCGCCGGTCAGGAAGGCGCGGCCGAGCGGCGAATAGGCGACGAAGGTGGTGCCGAGCTCGCGGCAGGCCTCGATCACGCCGTTGCGCTCCGCGTCGCGGGTCCACAGCGAATACTCGCTCTGCACCGCCGCGATCGGATGCACCGCATGGGCCCGGCGCAGCGTCTCGGCCGACACCTCGGACAAGCCGATCTGGCGGACCTTGCCGGCCTTTACCAGCTCGGCCATGGTGCCGACCGACTCCTCGACCGGCACGTCGGTGTTGCGGCGATGCATGTAGTAGAGGTCGATGACGTCGGTGCCGAGGCGCTTCAGCGAGGCCTCGACCGCGGCGCGGATATAGGCCGGCGAGTTGTCGATCCGCCGCCCGGCGACGCCGGGCTCGCGCACGATGCCGAATTTGGTGGCCAGCACCACCTGGTCGCGCCGGCCCTTGAGGAAACGGCCGACCAGCTCCTCATTATGCCCCGACCCGTACATGTCGGCGGTGTCGAGGAAGTCGACGCCATGCTCCAGCGCCGCGGCGAGGGTGTCGAGCGACTGCGCATCGTCGCGCGTGCCGTAGAATTCGGACATGCCCATGCAGCCGAGGCCGATGGCGGAGACGGTGGTGCCGTCCTGGCCGAGGGAGCGTCTGTCCATGATGGTTCTCCTGAGCGTTCGAGGCCGCCGGTCGCACTGACCGCCGCAGCACGCCAGGAGAATGGGAGTTGGGCGATCATGCGATAACCCGTAGATATGCGCATGAGCTGATGAGCAAGGTTCAGCAATGCTTCGCCCCGATCTTCCGGACCTGGCCGCCTTCGCCGTGGTGGCGCGGCATCGCAGCTTCCGCCGCGCGGCGGTCGAGCTGGCCCTGTCCGCCTCCGCCCTCAGCCATGCGATCCGCGGGCTCGAGGAGCGGCTGGGCGTGCGGCTGTTGAACCGCACCACCCGCAGCGTCACGCCGACCGAGGCGGGCGAGCGGCTGCTGGCCCGGCTGGAGCCCGCCTTCCGCGACATCGAAGGCGCCGTCGGGGAGATCGACCAGTTCCGCGACCAGCCGGCCGGGTCGCTGCGGATCACCGCCTCGATCCCGGCGGCCGAGCTGGTCCTGGCGCCGATGGTGGCGCGGTTCCTGGACGCCTATCCGCAGATCCGGCTGGAGGTTTCGGTCACCAGCGCCCTGATCGACATCGTCGCCGGCGGCTTCGATGCCGGTGTCCGCCTCGGCGAGCAGCTGGAGCGCGACATGGTGGCCGTGCGCTTCGGCGGCGAGCAGCGGCTGGTGGTGGTCGCAGCCCCTTCCTATCTGGCGCGAAGACCGCGGCCGCAGACGCCGCGCGACCTCACCGAGCATGCCTGCCTCGGCTACCGCTTCCCAAGCGGCGTGGTCTATGCGTGGGAGTTCGAGAAGGATGGCCGGGAGCTGACGGTCAGCCCGAACGGACCGCTGATCGTCAACAACGACCAGCGGCTGCTGATCCGGTCGGCGCTGGACGGCGCCGGCCTGGCCTGCGTGTTCGAAGGCATGGTCACGGCGGAGCTGGCGGAAGGGCGGCTGGTGCCGCTGCTGCTGGACTGGTCGCCGCCCTTCCCGGGCTTCTTCCTGTACTACCCGCGCCAGCGCCAGATGCCGGCGGCGCTGCGCGCCTTCATCGACTTCATCCGCGCCGAGAACCTGGCCACGGCTCGCGCAGGCTGAAGAACCGCGCCGTCCTATTCCTTCGTCATCCTCGCGAAAGCGGGGATCTCGCGCCAATTTGGAGAGAGATTCCCGCTTTCGCGGGAATGACATGATGAGTGAAGTGAAACGGATGGAGTTGGGCGCCCGAGCCGAGGCCGGCTCGGTGGCGCGGCGTGTTCAGGCGGTGGCGGCTTGGGCCGCCAGGACGTCGGCGTAGTGGCGCTGCGCCACGTCGGGGTGCGAGCGCAGCCGGCCCTTCAGGTAGTTCGGGCCGACATCGTGGAACAGCGGGTTCTGGCGGGTCGCTGGCCGGGCCGCGCGCCTCCGCCGCCAGGGCCGGCGGCAGGTCGAGCAGCGGCACGGTGGCATCGAGCCGGGCGCCGAGGAAGAAGGCGACCGACAGCCGGTCGGTCCCGGCCGGCGGCGTGATCACCCGGTGCACCGTGGCGCGGAGATAGCCGTTGGTCGCCAGCTCCAGCAGCTCGCCGATATTGACCACGAAGGTGCCCGGCACCGGCTCGGCGTCGATCCAGCGCCCGTCCTCGCCCTCGACCTGCAGGCCGCGCTGGGTGTCCTGCAGCAGCAAGGTGAGGAACCCCGAATCCTTGTGCGCGCCGACCCCCTGGCCGCTGCCGGTGGCCTCGCGGCCGGGGTAGCGGATGATCTTGATGTGCTGGTTCGGCGTGTCGCCATAGATCGGCTCCAGCGCGTCCCCGGCCTGGCCCAGCGCCGCGGCGAAGGCCTCGAGCAGGCGGATCGCCACCCGCGTCAGCTCCGCCTGCCAGCGCAGCAACGTGGTCTTCAGCGCTGGCTGAGCTTCGGGCCACTGGTTCGGGCCCTGCAGCCGCAGCCAGGGCGGCACGCCCGGCCCCTGCGGGATCACCGCCCGCTCCGCCCCGATGTCGAACTGCTCGCGCCAATCCGGTTCGCCGCGCGTCCGCTCCCAGGCGGCGCGGGTGTAGCCGCGGAAATGCGGCGAATGCACCATCTCGATCGCCAGCTTGTCGGCCTCGGGCAGGGCGAAGAAGCGGCGCGCCTCGGCCTTCACCTGCGCCACCAGCGCCTCCGGCACGCCATGCCCGCGGAGATAGAAGAAGCCGACATCCCGGGCCGCCGCACGCAGCTGGTCCAGGAAGGCCTGGCGCGCCGCCCCGCCGGCATCAAGCCGGGACAGATCGAGCAGCGGCAGGGCGAGAGTGTCGGTGGTCATCGCAGCCTCGGGCAGACAGGACGGTGCGCGGTCGCTAATTTACATAACCCTAAGGCATGTCGATTAATATAACAAAAAAAATATGTTTATCTGTCCTTCATTGTCATTGCCGGGCTTTTCGGATCAGCCACGGCCGCCCCTCAGTGGCAGCGCCGTCAGCTCGGACGGCGGGGTCGGCCGCAGGCTCTCATAGGCCAGCCGCACCGCCGCGGCGCCGTGGAGGCGCTCCAACCGCCGGACGGTGAAATGGGCGCGGGCCAGGCGCCGGAAATGCTCCAGGAAAGCCAGGTTGACCGTGGCACCGGCGGCAGCGCCCAGAACCGGGGCGGCCTGGGCCGACAGCTTCAGCAGCACCGGGCCGCTGAACCGGGCGGCGACCATCGAGACCAGCCGCGGCATCACCGAGGCGGTCGCGTTCGGCACCACCCGGGCGAGCGCGATCCGGGTGGCGAGATAGCCGGTCTCGACCGAATCATCCGCCGGGTCGGGCCGGCCCATGGCGAAGACCTTCAGGCACTCGATCGCGGTCTCGGCGCTGGACGGATCCTCCCCCGCCGCCGCGGCCTCGGCCGCGATCTGGCGCAGCAGCAGGGCGGTGGAGACCGGCAGCTCCAGCAGCGTGCCGGGCAGGCCGAAGCCGCCGCCGGCGGCGCCGCTGGCCGCCGCCAGGCCGCGATGCAGCCAGGCCTCGGGCCCACGCGGCACCCGGTGGCCGGGGCGGCTGCGCAGCGCCGCCTTCAGCGCCGTCGTCAGGGCGCGCCGGACGGCGCCGTCCAGCACCGACTGCACCCCGGCCGGCAGGTTGCGCTTCAGCGCCTCGACCGGTGTCCCGGCCAGGGCCGACAGCCGGGCCATCAGCGTGTCATGGTCGAGCACCGCCTTGGCTGCGGCCAGCTCGGCCATGGCGTCAGGCGGCAGGGGCAAGGGGACGGGCAGCGCTGCAGCGGTCGTCATACGCATCAGATTGGGACCCGTGGCGTGGCGACAAGGGCCGTTGAGCCCCGGCGCCGCCGCCAGCATGATCGACGGATGAAGCGAATCGAGCCTGGCGATCCGATCGTGATCCTGACCGGGGCCGGAATCTCCAAGGAGAGCGGCCTCGATACCTTCCGCGACGCCGGCGGGGTGTGGACGCGCGTGCGGCTGGAGGATGTGGCCACGCCCGAGGCCTTCGCGCGCGATCCGGAGCGGGTGCACGGCTTCTACAACGCCCGCCGCCGCACCCTGGCCGACCCGGCGGTGCAGCCCAACGCGGCGCATGCGGCGCTGGCGCGGCTGGAGCGCGACTGGCCGGGCCCGGTGCTGCTGGTCACCCAGAATGTCGACGACCTGCACGAGCGCGGCGGCAGCCGCCGGCCGGTCCACATGCACGGGCAGCTGAACCGTGCCCGCTGCCTGTCCTGCGGCGCCGGGCGCGACTGGACCGGCGACCTGTCGGTCGGCACCTCCTGCCCCGGCTGCGGCAAGGCCGGCGGGATGCGGCCCGACGTGGTCTGGTTCGGCGAGATGCCGCTGGCGATGGACGAGATCGAGGCGGCGCTGACCGGCTGCCGGCTGTTCGTGTCGATCGGCACCTCCGGCACCGTCTACCCGGCCGCCGCCTTCGTTCACCAGGCGCTGGACGCCGGCGCCCTGACGGTGGAGCTGAACCTGGAGCCCGGCGAGGGCTCCGGCCTGTTCCACATCCGTCGCCACGGCCCCGCGACCCGGCTGGTGCCGGAGCTGGTCGAGGCGCTGCTGGCGGGCGAATTCCCGAAGCGCTGACGACCACCGCGCCGTCATCAAAACTTCACGGCGCCGTCACCCGGCCATCGCCGAGCCGGCGGAGGATCCCGCGTCCATCCCAGCCAGGATCCCGCCATGACCAAGCGCCTCCGCGCCCGGCGCCGCCTCGCCGGTCTGCCCGCCGGCCGTTACGCCACCACCGACAAGGGCCGGGTTGTCCGGCGCACCGCCGCGGTCGAGGCCCCGCCGCTGTCCGCCCTGGTGCGGGCCAGCCTGTCGCGCCGCGGCCTGCTGCTGGGCTCCGCCGCCACCGTCGCCGCCCTGGCCCTGCCCGGCGGGCGCGCCGAGGCCGCCGAAAGCAGCGCCAGCTTCGCCGAGCTGGCGCGGGTGATGGACGACCGCGACCACATCGCCGCCGGCTATGAGCGCAAGATCCTGATCCGCTGGGGCGACAAGCTGCTGCCGGACGCGCCGGAGTTCGACCCCGCCGCCATGACCGCCGCGGCGGCCGAGCGGCAGTTCGGCATGAACAACGACCTGCTGGTCTATCTGCCGCTGCCGATCGGGTCCGACCGCTCCGACCACGGGCTGCTGTTCGTCAACCACGAATACCCGAACCCGCAGCTGATGTGGCCCGGCCTGACCGAGGACGACGCCGGCGGCAAGCTGACCGAGGCCCAGGTCGCGGTCACCATGGCCGCCATCGGCTGCTCGGTGATCGAGGTGCGGGACGACGGCGCGGGCTGGCAGGTGGTGCCCGGCAGCCGCTATGCCCGCCGGATCACGCCGGCGACGCCGATCCGGATCTCCGGCCCCGCCGCCGGCCATCCGCTGATGCGCACCGCCGCGGACCCGGAGGGGCGCACCGTGCTGGGCACCTTCGACAACTGCAATGGCGGCATGACGCCCTGGGGCACCGTGCTGTCCTGCGAGGAGGGGTTCGACGGCTGGTTCGGCGGCGACCCGGCCAAGTCCGAGCATGCGGCGCTGCTGGCCCGCTACGGCGCCGACGAGGCCGAGGACGGCTATGGCTGGGGCCGGTTCCACGACCGCTTCCACTACGAGCGCGAGCCGAACGAGGCGCACCGTTTCGACTGGGTGGTGGAGATCGACCCCTACGACCCCGGGGCGCAGCCGGTGAAGCGCACGGCGCTGGGCCGGATGGCGCATGAGAATGCCGGCTGCGTCGTCGCCCCGGACGGCCGCGTGGTCGTGTACATGGCCGACGATCACGACTTCGACTACCTGTACAAATTCGTCACCGCCAGGCCCTGGAACCCGCAGGACCGCGCCGCCAACCGCGACCTGCTGGACGAGGGCACGCTGCATGTCGCCCGGTTCAACCCCGACCACACGCTGGACTGGCTGCCGCTGGTGCAAGGGCAGGGCAGGCTGACCGCCGAGAACGGCTTCGCCAGCCAGGGCGACGTGGCGATCAAGACCCGGCTGGCCGCCGATCTGGCCGGGGCCACGCCGATGGACAATCCCGAAGGCTTCACAGTCAACCCGGTGACCGGGAAGATCTATGTCGCGCTGACCGAGAACGAGGACATCGAGGCCGGTCAGATCAACGCCGCCAACCCGCGGGCGCCGAACCCCGAGGGCCATGTGCTGGAGCTGATGCCGCCCAGTGCCGAAGGCCGCATCGACCACGCCGCTGCCCGCTATGGCTGGGACATCTTCATCCTGTGCGGCGACCCGGCGAAGCCCGAGGCCCAGGCGCGCTACCACCCGGACACCTCGGCCAATGGCTGGTTCACCGACCCCGACAACATCGCCTTCGACCCGGCCGGGCGCATGTATGTCTGCACCGACGGCCCGCCGGATGCCGGCTTCAACGACGCGCTCTACGTCCTCGACACCGAGGGGCCGGGCCGGGCGCTGCCGAAGCTGTTCTATTCGCCGCCGCGCGGGTCGGAATGCAGCAGCCCCTGCTTCACCCCGGACGGCCGCACGCTGTTCCTGTCGGTGCAGCATCCGGGCGAGGATTCCGAGACGCTGGACGCCGTGACCACGCGCTGGCCGGATTTCCGCGACGGCGTGCCACCGCGGCCCTCGGTGGTCGTGATCCGCCGCACGGATGGCGGACCGATCGGGACCTGAGGCGAACCTGCAACCGGTGCATCGGTGACCGGACATCGCGGGCGCTTGGCCGTGGCCCGCGAAGGGCCTAGACCGGTCGCATGGCAATTGCGGCGACGGATGATCTGGCGGCGGTGGTGGCGGCGGCGCGAGCCTGCCGGATCTGCGCCGGCCGGTGGCCGCATGCGCCACGGCCGGTGCTGCGCGCGACCACGACCGCACGCCTGCTGATCATCGGCCAGGCGCCCGGCGCGCGGGTGCAGGCCTCGGGCCTGTCCTGGACCGACGCCAGCGGCGACCGGCTGCGGCAATGGCTCGGCCTGGACCGCGACGCCTTCTACGACGAGGACCGGGTGGCGCTGGTGTCGATGGGCTTCTGCTTCCCCGGCACCGACCCGAAGGGCGGCGACTATCCGCCGCCGCGGATCTGCGCCGACACCTGGCACCCGCGGCTGCGGCCGCTGTTGCCCGGAATCCGGTTGACCCTGCTGGTGGGCGGCCCGGCCCAGGCCTATTACCTGGGCCCGCGGCGGCAGCCGAGCGTGGCGCAGACGGTGGCCGCCTGGCGCGATTGCCTGCCCGAATTCCTGCCCCTGCCGCATCCGAGCTGGCGCAACACCGGCTGGCTCAAGCGCAACCCGTGGTTCGAGGCGGAGCTTCTGCCGGTGCTGCGGGCCAGGACCGCTGCCGCGCTGGCGGGCGACGCCTGATGGCCGCCGCGACCCCGTCACCCCAGGACCAGCCTATGCCCATCGATCCCGCCCATGGGCGCAATGGCAACGGCCATGTCCCGGAGATGCCGCTGCCGCAGGACCCGAAGACGGTGTTCCTCGGCATCCTGTGCCTGCTGGCGCTGACGGCCGCGCTGTATGTCGCGCGCGACCTGGTCCTGCCGGTCGTGCTGGCCGTGGTGCTGAAGCTGCTGCTGCAGCCGCTGGTCCGGCTGCTGGAGAAGGTGCGGATCCCGCGCGCGGCCGGGGCCATCGCCGCCATCCTGCTGCTGCTGGCGATCTTCGCCGGCATCGGCGCGCTGCTGACCAGCCCGGCCGCCGAATGGGCCGGAAACCTGTCGAACGAATGGGCGGCGCTGCAGGCCAAATTCGCCTTCATCGCCGACCCGCTGCACCAGCTGCAGGAACGGCTGGCGCAGATGGGCGTGCATTTCGGCGGCGCCGGCACGCTGCTGGAGCATCCGACCGACATCGTCACCGCCGTCTTCGCCGGCACCAGCACCGTCGCCTCGCACCTGTTCGAGACGCTGCTGATCCTGTTCTACCTGCTGGTGTTCGGCGACATCTTCCTGCGCCGCTTCGTCGAGATCCTGCCCAATTTCGAGGAGAAGCGGGAGGCGGTGGCGATCTCGCTGCGGATCGAGCACGACCTGTCCGCCTATCTGCTGACCGTCACCGTGATCAACGCCGTGGTCGGCGTCGCCACGGCACTGGTGATGTGGGCCTGCGGCATCCCGGCGCCGGCGCTGTGGGGCGCGGTCGCCTTCTGCCTGAACTTCGTGCCGATCCTGGGCCCGTTCTTCGGCGTGGCGCTGTTCCTGGCGGTCGGGCTGGTGGCCGACGGCCCGACCTGGATCGCCATCCTGCCGGCCGCGCTGTATCTCGGCATCCATGTCGCCGAGGGCGAATGGATCACGCCGATGGTGCTGGCCCGGCGCTTCACCATCAACCCGGTGGCGGTGATCCTGGCCCTGATCTTCTGGTACTGGATGTGGGGCGTGCCCGGCGCCATCCTGGCGGTGCCGATGCTGGCCATCACCAAGATCGTCTGCGACCGCCTGCGACCGCTGCGCGCCCTCGGCCACCTGCTGGAGGGGTGAGATAATTCGGGATACACTTGGTGCTGCCGTCCTTGGAGGCGGCCGGCATCGGTGACGGGCGATGGTCTCGACGCGAATTCTGGCGGTGATCCTTGTGTGTATCGCCGGAATGGAAGCTGGGCGAGCACTTGCCCAGAGTTGCGATACCGTGTTCTCCCGCATCGAAGCACCGGTGGACGATCCGGGCGGCCACACGAGAAGGGCCAGGACTGAGGCGCTCCTCCGATCAATGGAGCGGGACGCCCGTTACAAGCGGATCGCAGACGAGACCGACTACGTCGCCTACTCGGACACGCTGGGGCAGGCCGTGTGGACATTCACCAAGCCCACGCACACGCCGCACCCCGCCGTCGTCTGCCGGGAACCAAGGACCGAACGCGACGGCAAGATCACCCTGGTGATGAGGGTCGGTTGCTACGGCTCGACGCCCGACTGCGACGGTCTGGTCGCGGAATTCGAGAGGCTGAACGAACGGACGATCCGATCGATCCAGGAAAGGGCGAAACCGTGACGCCTCAGCCCTCCCCGTCCGCCTCGCGCTCCAGCGCCTCCATGTCGTCGTCGGAGAAGCCGAAATGGTGGCCGATCTCGTGGATCAGCACATGGCGGACGACATGGCCGAGATCCTCGCCGGTCTCGCACCAGTAATCCAGGATCGGCCGACGGTAGAGGAAGATCATGTCGGGCCGGGTGGCGATGGCGAAGGTCTTCTGCCCGAACGGCGTGCCGGTGTAGAGGCCGAGCAGGTCGAACGGGCTTTCCAGCCCCATCTCGTCCAGCACCTCGTCATCCGGGAAGTCGACCACCTGGATGGCAACGCCGCGGACCATGGCGCGCAGCCGCGCCGGGACGCGCTCGAACCCCTCTTCCGCCAGCTCGATCAGGTCGTCGATCGACGGCGGCCCGGCGAAGCCCGGCGGCGGGAGCGCGCTCATCGCGGCGCCAGGCGGACGGCGCCGTCGAGCCGGATCACCGAGCCGTTCAGCATCTCGTTGGCGGCGATGTGCAGCACCAGCTGCGCGAACTCCTCCGGCCGGCCCAGGCGCTGCGGGAACAGGGTGGTGGCGATCAGGCTGTCCTGCACCTGCTGCGGCATCGCCTCGATCATCGGCGTGCCGATCAGACCCGGCGCCACGGTCATCACCCGGATGCCGCTCTTCGCCAGGTCGCGCGCCGCCGGCAGGGTCAGCCCGACCACCCCGCCCTTGGAGGCGGAATAGGCGACCTGGCCGACCTGGCCCTCATAGGCCGCGACCGAGGCGGTGGCGACGAACAGGCCGCGCTCGCCCGAGGCGCTGGCGGCCTCCGGCAGCGGCTCCTCCGCCGCCATGGCCGCGGCGGCCAGGCGCAGCAGGTGGAAGGTGCCGAGCAGGTTGACCCGGATCACGCGCTCGAACAGCGCCGGGTCGTGCGGGCCGTCGCGGCCGACCAGCCGGGCGCCCGGGGCGATGCCGGCGCAGGCCACGGCGATCCGCGCCGTGCCGTGGGCCGCCCGCGCCTGCGCCAGCGCAGCGGCCACCGACTCGCCGTCGCCGACGTCGCAGGCCACGGCCAAGCCGCCGATCTCGCCGGCCACCGCCTCGGCCGCGTCGCGGTTGAGGTCGAGCAGCGCCACCCTGGCGCCCGCCGCGGCCAGGGCCCGGGCGGTCGCCGCCCCCATGCCCGACCCCGCTCCGGTGACCACCGCCGCCAGACCTTCGACCTTCATCTCATCCTCCACCCGAATGGGCACCCGAAACGCGTGCCCCTGGGTAGCAGATCGCCGGTCCGGTTGCGACCGGGCCGAACGCCGCTATGCTTGGCGGATCGACGAGGGAGGAAAGCCATGCAGTTCCTGGTGATCGCGAAGGACGGCACCGATGCCGAGGCCCCGGCCCGGCGCCAGGCGGCGCGCGAGCAGCATCTGGTCGGCGCCCGCCGGTACACGGAGGAGGGTGCGGTCATCGCCGGCGGCGCGATCCTGGACGACGAGGGGCGCATGATCGGCTCAACCATCATCTACGAGGTGCCGGACCGTGCGGCGCTGGACGCCATCATCGCCGCCGATCCCTATGTCACCGGCGGGGTGTGGCGCGACATCGAGATCATGCCGTTCCGGCTGGCCGTGCGGTCGAAGGGCTGACGAGCAAACGGAACGCCGCCAGCGCGCCGAGCGAGGTCAGCAGCACGGCCACCGCCATCGGCAGCCCGTCGGTACCGGTGGCGTGGCCGATGGCGATGCCGACCAGGGCCGCCAGCGTCATCTGCAGGAAGCCCATCAGCGCCGAGGCGGTGCCGGCCATGGCCGGGAACGGCGCGATCGCCCCGGCGATGGCGTTGGGCAGGGTCAGGCCGACGCCGATCATCACCACGAAGAACGGCCCGACCACCGCCCAGACGGTAAACACGCCGGCGGCGGCCAGCGCCGCCATCGCCGCGGCGCCGGCCAGCATCACCAGCGTCCCGGCCGCGATCATCCGGTCGATGCCGAGCCTGAGCGTCAGGCGGCCGGAGCCGAAGCTGCCGCAGATATAGCCGACGCAGACGATGCCGAAGCAGGCGCCGTAGACCGGCGGCGACAGGCCGAGCATGCCGGACAGCACGAAGGACGAGCCGGAGATGAAGGTGAAGATCGCGCTGTAGCTGCCGGCAACGATCGCGACATAGCCGATGTAGCGGCGATGGCGCAGCAGGCTGGCGTAGTTGCGGACGAGGCGGGCCGGGCTGGTGGCCAGCGGGTCGCGGTGCCGGTTGCTTTCGCCGAGCAGCCCGAGCACCGAGGCCAGCATCAGCACGCCGAAGCCGACCAGCAGCCAGAAGGTCGCCTGCCAACCGAATTCCTGCTGCAGCACGCCGCCGATGATCGGCCCGATCGCCGGCGCCAGGGCCATCGCCATCGACATGTAGGCGAGGATGCGGGCCGAGCGTTCGGGCCCGTACAGGTCGCGCACCACGGCCCGGCCCAGCACCGGCCCGCAGCAGGCGCCGAGCGCCTGCAGGAACCGGCACAGGATCAGCATCTCGATCGAGGTCGCCAGCGCGCAGGCGACGCTGGCAGCGGTGAAGATGGTCACCCCGGCCAGGATCGCCGGGCGCCGGCCGAAGCGGTCGGAGACGGGGCCGTAGACCAGCTGCGCCACGGCGAAGCCGACCAGGAAGACGCTGAGCGTCAGCTGCACCGTGGCGACGTCGGTGTCGAAGGCGGTCACCAGCGCCGGCAGCGACGGCAGGTAGACATCCGTCGACATCGGCCCGAAGCCGGTCAGCAGGGTTAGGACGACGGCGATGATGGCCGAGGGCTGCATGCCCCCGGCCCCGACGGCGCGATCAGCCATAGAGATGCAGGTCCTGTCCCTTAGCCTTCAGCCAGGTGCGGCAGCGGCCGGCATCCGGGTGCAGCCGGTCGACCACCGCCCAGAAGCGCGCGGAATGGTTCATCTCGACCAGATGCGCGACCTCATGCGCCACCACGTAGTCGAGCACGGCTTCGGGCGCCAGCAGCAGGCGCCAGGAATAGCTGAGCCGGCCGCTGGAGGCGCAGCTGCCCCAGCGGCTGCGGGTGTCGCGCACCGACACCGCGGCGACGGTGACGCCGAGCTTCTGCGCCATCGCCCGGCTGCGGGCCAGGAGCTGGCGCCGCGCCTCCACCTGCAGCCAGGCGGCGAGGCGGGTGCCGAGATGCTCGGCGGGGCCGCCGACCCTGAGCTCGCCATCGACGCTGCGGACGCCCCGGCCCGCCGCGGGGTCATGGATGATCCGGTGCGGCACGCCGAGGATCGGCACCTCGGCGCCGGGCAGGAACGGCGTCCGGACCGGCATGGCGGCGCGGCGGCGGCGCACCCATTCGGCGTGGCGGTTGACGAAATCGGCGATCACCTGCGGCGGCACCCGCGGCGGCGCCACCACGACCACCTCGCCGAGGGCCGGGTCGAGCCGCAGCGACAGGCGCCGCGCCCGGGCGTTGCGACGCAGCGCCACCGGACGGTCAAGTCCGGCGACGGCGAGAAGGGCGGGCGACACCTTGGGATCGGTCCGGCTTGGCATGGCCGGACCATAGACGGGCCGGAGCCGGAGGGGAATCCGGGTGTGCGATGCCCGGATCCCCCGCCCCGAGGCGGAGCCGCCGCTACAGCACGAAATCGGCCGCGGCGGCCGCAGCGCCGTTGGCTAGCACGATGCGGAAATCGGCGACGCCGTCGCCGTTCACATCGGCCTCGACCACCCCGGCGGCCGAGCGCAGCTGGCCGCGGACGGCGGAGAAGCCGGCCCCGCCGATGAAGGTGAAGGCCTGGTTGCCGTCCGCCCCGATGTTGTTGGCGTCGATTTCCGACAGGTCGAACTTGTCGAAGCCGCTGGCGAAGTCGGCGACGCTGTCGATCTTGGCGCCGGCCACCCAGGAATCGAGCACCGTGCCGTAGCGTATCACGTCGTTGCCGGCGCCGGCGGTGATGGTATCGGCCCCGCGGCCGCCGCGGATCGAATCGGCCTCGGTGCCGGCGTCGATCTTGTCGTCGCCTTGCCCGCCATCGATCGAATCGGCGCCGGCGCGCCCGTTCAGCGTGTCGGCGCCGGTGTTGCCGCCGATGATGTCGCCGGCGCTGCTGCCGCTGAAGGTCACCGTCTCCATGTTGTAGGCGTCGACATAGAAATTGCCGCTGCTCGACCGGACCTGGAAGCTCGGCGAGCCGCCGGCGAACAGCTGCACCGCCAGAGTCTCGGCCGAGGCGTCGACCACCAGCGCATCGGTGCCCGCCTCGCCGTTGACCACGTCGACCCCGGACCCCGGCGCGGTCGGCCGGGTCTTGGCATTGATGGTGTCGTTGCCGGCCCCCGTCTTGATGTCGTCGGCCTGGGATCCGCCGACGATGGCGTCGTTGCCGCCGCCCGTGGTCAGCGTGATGCGATCGAGCCCGAGGATCGAGGTCAGCCCCGCCGCCGCGATCGAGGTCGTGGTCCCCAAGGTGAAGGTCACGGCCGAGACCAGCGCGCTGAGATCGGCGTCCCAATGATCGATGCCCGCGCCGCCATTCACCGTTCCGCCGCGGGTGCCGGTCTGGATGAAGTCGGCCCCCGCGCCGCCGGTGAAGGCCATCGTCTCCATGTTGTAGGCGTCGACGTAGAAATTGCCGGAGTTCGACCGTACCTGGAAGGTCGGCGACCCGCCGGTGAACAGCTGCACCGCCTGGGTCTCGGTGGCGCAGTAGACGACCAGGGTGTCGCTGCCGACGCCGCCATTGACCACATCGACCCCGGATCCCGGCGCCGTCGGCCGCAATCTGGCGTTGATGATGTCGTTGCCGGCGCCGGTGCTGATGTCGTCGGCCTGGGTGCCGCCGATGATGTTGTCGTTGCCGCTGCCGGTGGTCAGCTTCAGGCGTTCGAGGTTGAGGATCGAGGTCAGACCCGCCGCCACGATCGAGGTCGTGGTCCCCAGCTGGAATGCCACGCCCGAGATCAACGCGCCGAGATCGGCCTCCCAGTGGTCGATGCCGGCGCCGCCGTCCACCGTGCCGCCGCGGGTGCCGGTCTGGATGAAGTCCGTGCCGGAGCCGCCGGTGAACTTGATCACCTCCATATTGTAGGCGTCGACGTAGAAATTGCCGGAGTTCGACCGCACCTGGAAGGTCGGCGACCCGCCGGTGAACAGCTGCACCGCCTGGGTCTCGGCCGCGGCATTGACGATCAGGGTGTCGCTGTCCAGCCCGCCGTCGACCACATCGACCCCGGACCCGGCCACCGTCGGCCGCGTCCTGGCGTCGATGACATCGTTGCCGTCGCCGGTCGAGATGCTGTCGGCCTGGGACCCGCCGGTGATCGTGTCATTGCCGGCGCCGGTGGTCAGGCTGATGCGCTCGACGCTCAGGATCGAGCTCAGCCCCGCCGCCGCGATCGACGTCGTCGTCCCCAGGGTGAAGGTCACGCCGGTGAACAGCCCGCCGAGATTGGCGAGCCAGTGGTCGATGCCGGCGCCGCCATTGACCGCGCCGGAGCGCTCGCCGGTGTCGATCGAATCGTTGCCGGAGCCGCCGGTGAAATTCACCGCCTCCATGTTGTAGGCGTCGACGTAGAAATTGCCGGTGGTCGAGCGGACCTGGAAGGTCGGCGACCCGCCGGTGAACAACTGCACCGACTGGGTCTCGCCGGAGCAGTTGACCACCAGCGTGTCGAAGCCCGTGCCGCCGTCGACCACATCGACGCCGGAGCCGGGAGCGGTCGGCCGGGTGCCGGCATTGATGGTATCGTTGCCGCCTAGTCCGTTGATCGTGTCAGCGGCGCTGGTCCCGACCAAATTGTCGGCGCCGGCTGTGCCATTGATGACTGCCATGAAATGAATCTCCCCAAGGCCAGCGGCCCGCCGGTGCCGTCGAAACTGCTCGCGGCCCCCGGTCTGAAAGGGATGGGCTCGACTGTGCCATGGTGCCATCATACGCCTGAACACCATGGTATGTGCGGATTTGCCTAAAATATTTTGCATCCGGAATGACCGGTCGCAGCCCATCCGGTCATAAGGCCAGGAGGGTGGTCCTTGAAATATATAGCTTATGGAATTTGTAATTTATTCAACAACCATGACCCGTTGTTGTTGAATCCTGTTGACTTGATTCTGGAGAATGTGAAAGCCTGTGTCCTGTCGATCCTGTCCGGGATCGCGCCGCGGCAATTTTCGGCGAAGCTTGCGCCGCGTCACCAAACGCTAAGCACCACGACCGGGTTCGTGGTCTCGAGGAGTCGAAACCCATGTCTGTCTTCTGCGATCCCGGCTGTCGCGGCCAAGCCTGAGCCCCGCCGCTTCCCCCATTCCATAACGGCGCCCCGGCCGATTGATCCGCGCTCCCTGACCGGGTTCGATGCGCGACCGGCCTCGCGTGTGCGCCTGTTCGTTCGAGGATTGTCCCGAATGTTCGTCCAGATCCTGCGATGGTCCCTGCTGGCCGGTGCGGCCGCCGTGGTCATCGGCAACTACGCCCGGGCCGCGGAGCCGCTGACCATCGGCTATCAGAGCACGGTCGAGCCGGCCAAGGTGGCGCAGGCCGACGGCCTGTACGAGAAGGCGATCGGCCGCCCGATCGAATGGCGCAAATTCGACAGCGGCGCCGATGTCATCGCCGCCATCGCCTCGGGCGGAGTGCAGATCGGCTATGTCGGGTCCAGCCCGCTGGCCGCCGCGGCCAGCCGCGAGCTGCCGGTCCGCACCATCCTGGTCGCCATCGGCATCGGCGACGCCGAGGCGCTGGTGGTGCGCAACGGCGCCGGCATCGCCAAGCCGGCGGACCTGGCCGGCAAGGCCGTGGCCGTGCCCTTCGTCTCGACCACCCATTACAGCCTGCTGGCGGCGCTGAAGCATTGGGGCATCGACCCGGCCTCGCTGCGCATCCTGAACCTGCGGCCGCCCGAGATCGCGGCCGCCTGGCAGCGCGGCGACATCGATGCCGCCTATGTCTGGGACCCGGCGCTGGGCAAGATCAAGGAAAGCGGCACGGTCCTGGTCACCTCGACCGAGGTCGCCGGCTGGGGCGCGCCGACCTTCGACGCCTGGATCGCCCGGGCCGACCTGATCGCGGCCGATCCCGAGACGGTGCAGGCCTTCGCCGACGTGACCTTGAAGGAATACGCGGCCTACCGCGCCGACCCGAAGGCGTGGAGCGCGGAGTCGGAACAGGTCGCCAAGATCGCCAAGCTGACCGGGGCGAAGCCGGAGGAGATCCCGGCCCTGCTGCAGGGCAGCGTCTTCCCGGTGAAGGCGGAGCAGGCCGGGCCGGCCCTGCTGGGCGGCGGCACGGCCAAGGCGATCGCAGACACCGCGACATTTCTGAAGGAGCAGGGCAAGATCGACCAGGCACTGACGGATTATGGCGCTTACGTCGACGCCCGTTTCGTCGCCGCGACCACAGCGACGAACTGAACCGGGCGCAGGAGAGGCCCATGTCGGTTCTGGCGGTGGAGGCCGTTTCGGTGACCTATCCTGCGGCGGATGGCGACATCCGCGCGCTGGACCGGATCACCCTCGCGATCGAGCCGGGCGAGTTCGTCGTCGCCCTCGGCCGGTCGGGATGCGGCAAGACCACGCTGTTGAACCTGATGGCGGGCTTCCTGGCCCCCGAGGCAGGAACGGTCACACTCGGCGGCGTTCGTGTGACCGGACCTGGGGTGGAGCGGGGCGTCGTCTTCCAGGACGACGCCCTGTTCCCCTGGCTTGACGTGCTGGGCAATGTCGGCTTTGCACTGCGGCTGCGCGGCACTCCGCCGGCCGAGCGCGACGACCGGGCCCGGCGCATCCTGCGGCTGGTCGGCCTGGAGGGTTTCGAAGGGCAGCGACTGTGGGAGCTGTCGGGCGGCATGAAGCAGCGGGTCGGCCTGGCCCGGGCGCTGGCCGCCGACCCCGAGGTGCTGCTGCTGGACGAGCCGCTGGGCGCGCTCGACGCGCTGACGCGGGAGCGGATGCAGGAGCTGCTGCTGGACCTGTGGCACCGCACCGGCAAGAGCCTGTTCCTGATCACCCACAGCATCGAGGAAGCCCTGTTCCTGGCCACCCGGCTGATCGTGATGTCACCGCGGCCCGGCCGCATCGTGGAGGAGCTGCGGCTGGATTTCGGCCGCCGCTACTGTAGCGGCGAGCCGGCGCGCCGGATCAAATCCGACCCCGGCTTCATCGCCCTGCGCGAGCAGGTGATGGACCTGATCTTCGAGCACGAGGCGGCCTGACGTGGCCGATGTCGCGCTCCAGAAGGCGGCGCCTTCCTCCACGCGTGGGGGGCCGATCCCGCGGCGACGGCGCCGGAACGGGACGAGGCTGATCAGCCTCGCCACGGTGGCGGTCCTCCTCCTGCTGTGGGGGCTCGTCTCCAATCTCGGCCTCGTCCCGTCCCTGTTCCTGCCGACGCCGCAGGCGGTGCTCGGCAAGCTCGTCACCACCGCCTCCACCGGCTTCGCCGACGCGACGCTGCTGCAGCACCTGGCCGCCAGCCTGGGCCGGGTCTTCGCCGCCCTGGCGCTGGCGCTGGTGGTGGCGATCCCGGTCGGCATCGCCATCGGCACCAGCCGGGTGGCGCGCGGCATCCTGGACCCGCTGATCGAGTTCTACCGGCCGATCCCGCCGCTGGCCTATCTGCCGCTGATCGTGATCTGGTTCGGCATCGGCGAGACCTCGAAGGTCCTGGTGATCTTCCTGGCCATCTTCGCACCGATCGCGATCTCGACCGCGGCCGGGGTGCGCGCCGTGCCGTCCGACCGGCTGCGCGCCGCCCGCTCGCTCGGCGCCACCCGGGCCCAGCTGCTGCGCCACGTCATCCTGCCGAACGCGCTGCCGGAGATCCTGACCGGGGTGCGCATCGGCCTCGGCGTCGGCTGGTCCACCCTGGTGGCGGCCGAGCTGGTCGCCGCCACCAGCGGCCTCGGCTTCATGATCCAGAGCGCGGCGCAGTTCCTGGTCACCGACGTGGTAGTGCTGGGCATCCTGGTGATCGCCGCCGTCGCCTTCCTGCTGGAAGTTCTGCTGCGCCTGCTGCAGCGCCGGCTGACGCCCTGGCACGGGCGCGGCTGACATCCCCTTCCCCGAAAACCAACAGTCAACAGAGAGGTCCCGCCATGCCCGACAGCCTGTCGACCCTCCTCTCCGTCCAGCCGCTGAATCCCACGATCGGCGCGGTGCTGCGCGGCATCGACCTAGCGCAGTCGCTGGGCGACGCCACCATCGCCGCGATCAACCGCGCCCTGCTGCAGCATCATGTGCTGTTCTTCGAGGGCCAGGATCTGAACCCGGCGGCGCAGCGCGACTTCGCCGCCCGCTTCGGCGCGCTGCATGTCCACCCGGTGTATCCGCATGTCGCCGAGGTGCCGGAGATCATCATCCTCGACACCCATCCGGACAACCAGCCGGACAACGACAACTGGCACACCGACGTCACCTTCATCGAGACCCCGCCGCTGGGCGCGGTGCTGGCGGCGAAGCAGCTGCCGCCCTTCGGCGGCGACACCAGCTGGTCCAGCAGCACCGCCGCCTTCGAGGCGCTGTCGCCGCCCTGGCAGGCCTTCCTGACCGGGCTGACGGCGCTGCACGACTTCGCCAAATCCTTCCCGCCGGAGCGCTTCACCGCGCCGGAGGAGCGCGAGCGCTGGCAGATCGCGCGCGACAAGAACCCGCCGGTGATCCACCCGGTGGTGCGCACCCATCCGGTGACCGGCCGCAAGGGGCTGTTCGTCAATGAGGGCTTCACCACCCGGATCCTCGGCTTCACGGCCAAGGAGAGCGACGCGGTGCTGCGCTTCCTGTTCGACCATGTGGCCAAGCCGGAATTCACCGTGCGCTGGCGCTGGAAGGCGGGCGACGTCGCCTTCTGGGACAACCGCTGCACCCAGCACTACGCCCTGGCCGACTACCTGCCGAACCGGCGGGTGATGCACCGCGCCACCATCCTGGGCGACCGGCCGGTCTGACCGGAGGACGGCGGGGCGACAGCCCCGCCTACCCCTTCACCGCGCCCTTGGCCAGGCCGGCGACGATGTGGCGCTGGGCCAGCAGGAAGAACACGATCGCCGGCGCCAGGGTCAGGGTGACGAAGGCCAGGATCTTGTTCCACTCGGTCGAATACTCGCCCTGGTAGTTCATGATCCCGAGCGGCCAGGGATACATCTCCGGCGTGTTGAACATGATCAGCGGCAGCAGATAGCTGTTCCAGCTGGCGACCAGGGCGAACACCGCCACGGTCGCCAGGATCGGCCGCGACAGCGGCAGGGTGATCCGCAGGTAGAACTGGAAGTAGCCGCAGCCGTCGACCCGCGCCGCCTCCCACAGCTCGTGCGGCAGCTGGCGGAAGAAGCCGCGCAGCATCAGGATCGCCATGCCCAGGCCGAAGGCGACCTGCGGCAGCACCACGCCCCAATAGGTGTCGAGCAGGCCGAGGTCGCGGACCCGGATGAACAGCGGCAGCATCGCCGTCGCCGCCGGGAACATCAGCCCCAGCAGCAGGTAGTTCAGCAGCATGCGGCTGCCGAAGAACACGACATGGGCGAAGATGAAGGCCGCCATCGACCCGACGATCAGCACCAGCCCGACGGTGAGGCCGGCGATGACGGCGGAGTTGAACAGCATGCGCCAGAGCCGCGCCGAGCCCAGGATCTCCCAATAGACCGGGCCGTCCCAGCTGGCCGGCAGGCCGAGCGGGTTGACCCGCAGCTCGCCCAGGGTCTTGAACCCGCCCAGCCCGGCGGCGATCAGCGGCACCAGCACGATGCCGGCGACCGCGAGCAGGACCAGGTATTGCGGCAGGAGCGAGGGGCGGAGCGTGCGTGCAGTCATGGCTAATCCCCGCGCATCAGGGTGCGGCGATAGACGATCGAGAAGGTGACGCAGATCAGGAACAGCACCACGCCGACGGCGCTGCCGAAGCCGATCTCCATCCGCATCTGGCCGAAGGTGTAGAGATAGGTGACCAGCGAATGGGTGGCGTTGGACGGGCCGCCGCGGGTCAGCGCCATCACCATGTCGAACAGCTGCAGCGCCCCGACCACCGAGAAGAACACCGACAGCCGGATGGTCGGCAGCAGCATCGGGATCTTGATCCGGCGGACGATCTGCCACGGCGTGGCACCGTCGATCCGGGCCGCGTCGATGATCTCGGACGGGATGCTCTGCAGCCCGGCAATGTAGATCATCATGTGGAAGCCGAAATACTTCCACACCACCAGCACCAGCACCGCGCCCATCGCCAGGGTGCGGTCGGCCAGGACGAAGGGCGCCTGGGCCCCGAACCAGCCCCAGATCAGCGCCACGGCGCCGTACTGGCCGTCATAGAGGAACTGCCAGATCAGCCCGGTCGCCACCTCGGCCAGGATGTAGGGCAGGAAGAACACCATGCGGAACGCCACCCGGCCGCGCAGCTTCTCGGCCAGCAGCAGCGCCATGGCCAGGGCCAGCGGCAGCTGGATCACCAGCGACACCGCGATGATCAGCCCGGTGTTGGTCAGCGCCGACCAGAAGGTGCGGTTGCGCAGCAGCAGCTCGAAGTTGCGGAACCCGACGAAATCCTCAGGGCTGCCGTAGCCGTTCCATTTGAACAGGCTGTAGAAGCCGGCCTCGCCCATCGGCAGGATCACGAAGATCGTGAACAGGGCCAGGGCCGGCACCAGCATCAGCACCACCGGCGCCACCTGCGTCCGCAGCGCCACGCGGCGGCGCCGGCGGACGGCAGCATGATCATGAGTCAGGATCGCGGCCGTCATCGGCGCGCCGTCCTGAGAGCCGGCACCAAACGAGTCCCCCCTCCCCTCGCGGGAGGGGGGTAGGGGGAGGGGGTTTCCTCAGCCTGGACCGGCCACGAAATCCGGCCGGTCAGATTCGATGGCAGGGCGGCTCCCGACCATTCGCGCGCGGACGCGCGCAGACCCCTCCCCCTGCCCCCCTCCCGCAAGGGGAGGGGGAACAAGGAAAAGACCAGCGGCCCGACTTGGGGTTGGAAGCGCACCGACCTCTCCATCCCGCTCACCGCATCTCCCAGGCTTCCTGGACCTGGGACGCGGCGTCCTTCGGGTCGGCCGCGCCGGAGGCGATGTCGGTGGTGACGTCGTTCACCACCCGGCCGACATTGGCGCCCAGCATCTGGTCGTAGAACACCTGGAAATAGCCGGACTTGGCGATGTTCTCCGCCATCTGCCGGAAATACGGGTTCTTCAGCTTCTCGGCCGTGCCCTTGTTCACCGGGATGTAGACGCCGAGCTCGGCCGCCTTCTCCTGGTTCTCCTTGTTGGTCAGGAATTTCAGGAAATCGACCGCCTCGGGCGGCGACCCCTTGGTCACCAGCCAGCCATTGACGCCGCCCAGCACGTCGGTCGGCTGGCCGGCGCCGCCCGCCACCGTCGGGAACGCGAACCAGCCGAGATCGGCGTCCGGGATGCCCTTGCCGGAGGCGCTGTTCTTCTTGGCGTTCAGATAGTCCCAGTTGCCCATCAGATGCATCGCCGCCTTGCCGTCGCCGAAATAGCCGGCGGCCTGCGGGTTGGTCAGGCCGAGATAGCCGGGCTCGAACGGATCCAGCGCCGCCAGGGCCTTCAGGTCCTCGCCGGCCTTGACGTAGACCGGCCCGTCGAAGCCGTCGCCGGACTGGTTGTAGGCGGCCTGGAACGCATCCTTGCCGCCGATCCGCATGGCCAGCAGCGTCCAGTAGAAATGGATCGGCCATTTGTCGGCGCCGCCGGTCGCCAGCGGCACGATGCCGGCGGCCTTGATCGTCTTCACCGCCGCCAGCAGGTCGTCCCAGCTCTTGATGTCCTCGGCCTTGACCCCGGCCTTGGCCAGCAGCGGCTTGTTGAACCAGAAGCCGACCTGCGAGGCCAGCACCGGCACGCCCCAGACATGGCCGTCGACGGTGAAGGCGTCGAGCGCGGCCGGGCTGATCCGGTCGGCCCATTCGCCCTTGACCGCATCGCTCAGATCCTCGATCACCCCGGCCTTGATCTGGTCGCGCAACACGCCGCCGCCCCAGCTGTAGATGATGTTCGGGCGGTCCGGCGATTGCAGCGTGGTCGGCAGCTTGGCCTTGTAGGCCTCGTTCTCCAGATACTGCATCTGGATGGTGACGCCGGGATGCGCCGCCTCATAGGCGCGGGCGACGCTTTCCATCCACGCGACCGTCGTCGGTGTGTTCTCGATGTGCAGCCATTTGACCGTGGCATCGGCCATGGCGACGCCCGACAGAAGGCCCGCGGCGGCGAAAGCCGCGAGGCCCGACAGCATCCTGTTCATGATTGTCTCCTCCCTGTTTCCGCCGCCGTCGCCGGCGGCGGATTGACTGGAACGACGGCTTTACCCTTCGAGCCAGCGCACCTCCTCGGGCGTCAGCGCGATGTCGAGCGCCTGCAGCGAATCCTCCAGCTCGTCCAGCGTCAGCGGGCCGATCAGCGGCAGCACCGGGAAGTCCTGGTGCAGGCACCAGGCCAGGGCCACCTGGTTGGCGGACTTGCCCCGCCTGGCGCCGAGCTCGGCGGCGCGGTCGCGGCGGCGGAAATTGCCCTCGCCGTACCAGCAGCGCTCGAGCTCCGGGTCCTGGTGCCGGTCGCGGCCGGCGCGGTCGGTGAAGAAGCCGCGGGCCTGGCTGGACCAGGCCAGGAGCGGCATGCGCCGCTGCCGCAGCCAGGCCTTCCACTCCGCATCCGCGGCGGCGATGCAGCCGGGCCAGACCGGCTGGATCATCTCCGCCAGGCTGAAATTGTTGCTGACCGTGGCCGGCGCCGCCTTGCCGTTGGCCTGGGCATAGGCGATCGCCTCGTCCAGCCGCTGCCGCGTCCAGTTCGACCCGCCCCAGGAGCCGATGCGGCCGGCGCGGATCTCGGCGTCCAGCACGTCGACGAACTCGCCGACCGGGATGTCCGGGTTGTCGCGATGCATCAGATAGAGGTCGAGCCGGCCGGTGTGCAGCCGGTCGAGCGAGTCCGTCAGCTGGCGCGGGATCACGTCGGGGTAGCACAGCGGCGCATGCGCGCCCTTGCCGATCAGCACCACCTCGTCGCGCACGCCGCGGCTGGAGAGCCACTGGCCGAGCACCCGGTCGGAGCCGCCGGCGCGGTAGATCCAGGCGGTGTCGAAGGTGTTGCCGCCGCGCTCGAAGAAGCGGTCGAACAGCATCCCGGCCTGGCTGATATTCTCCACCCCGACCGCGCCGAGGGCGAGGGCCGAGGCCGGGCGGGCGGCGCCGGGCAGGTCGATCCGGCGCATGGCGCCGGCCTTGAGCGGCCGGCCGTCGACCGGGCCGGTGCGGCGGGCCGGCGTCTCCAGCGCGTATTCCAGGCCGATGGCGGCGCGCCAGGCATCCATGGTCTTGAGGTTGCCGAGGCTGTCGGCCGGGGTCATGAACGCCGCCTCGCGCTGCCCGGCCGCCACCGCGTCGCCGACGGCATCGGCCTCGAAGCTGTAGAGCCAGCCCGGCTCCTCGATCGCCACGGTCTCGGTCTTGCCGTCGCCCCGGGTGATGACGATGGCGCTGCTGCCGCCCTCCTTGCCGCTGCAGAACCACGGCGAAGCGACCTCGATCCGGCCTTCGGTGCCGAAGATCCGCACCGTGTTGTCGAGGCTGAGCGTCACGCCGGTCGCCACCTGGGCGACGATGCCGCCGGGGAACTCCAGCACCGCCGCGGTCCATTCGTCGACGCCGCTGCGGCCGAGATGCCCGGCGCCGGTGACCTTGACCGGGTCGAGGAACGGCTTGCCCGAGGCGGCGCCGGCGACCAGCCGCGCGATCGACACCGGATAGCCGCCGACATCGAGGATGCCGCCGCCGGCCAGGTCGTTGGCGAACAGCCGGTGGTCCGGGTTGAACTTGGCGGCGAAGCCGAAGCTGGCCTGGATCATCCGCACCTCGCCGATGGCGCCGCCCGCCACCAGCTCCGCCAGCGTCCGGGTCTGCGGATGGGCGCGGTACATATAGGCCTCGGCCAGGAACACGCCGGCGCGCCGGGCCGCGTCGACCAGCGCCATGGCGTCATAGGCGTTGACCGCGATCGGCTTCTCGCACAGCACGTGCTTGCCGGCCTCGGCGGCGCGGATGCCCCAATGCACATGGCCCGGATGCGGCGTGGCGATGTAGACGGCGTCGACCTCGGGGTCGGCCAGCAGCGCCTCGTAGCCGGCATGGATCCGGGCGCCGGGGAAGGCCTCGGCCAGCCCCGGCCTGGCCGCGTCGCGCGTGCCGATCGCCACCAGCCGCCCGGTGCGCGACTTGGCCACGCCGCCGGCGAAATCCCGGGCGATCCGGCCCGGCCCGAGAATGCCCCAACGCAGCTTCGCTTCCGTACCCATGCCCATCTTTCCGTCTGTCGAGAGTGTCATCAGCCCTTCACCGCCCGCACGGTCAGGCCGGCGATGACGGGGCGTTGCATCAGGACGGACATTGCCACCGGCAGGGCGTCCACGGCCACCGTCGCGGCGAAGATCAGATCGCTGCGGATGATGAAGCGCGGCAGGTCCATGCGTCTTCTCCCTCGCCATCGAATTTTTTCGTTTTACGAATTTATCAGACCGGCTAGGGTGGGTCCTGTCAAGTTCGAAAAATCGGATGAATGCCGAGAATTCGAAACAATATAGCCCGGCGGATGGGATGGAAGCGCTGAATCGAGACCAGGCGAAGCCCTTCGCCCCCGGCCGCACCGGCATTCCCGGCATGGTGCGCCGCACCATAAAATTCGGATCATGACGGAATGAAAACCGCCGATCCGGAGCTGATGCGGGCGATCAACCGCTTCCACGTGCTGGATGTGGTGCGGCGCTGGGGCCCGATCTCGCGGGTCGAGATCGTGCAGCGCACCGAGCTGGCGCCGGCCACCATCTCGGCCATCACCGGCGGGCTGATCGAGGAGAACCTGATCCTGGCCCGGGCGGTCGAGGGCGTCGGCACCGCCGCGCGCGGCCGGCCGCGGGTGATGCTGGAGCTGAACCGCGAGGCCGCCTATGTCTGCGGCGTCAAGCTGGCGCCGCACCAGATCAGCATCGCCGTCACCGACTACAAGGCGGATGTGGTGCAGACCCTGTCGCTGCCGATCCGCGTCGCCCGCCAGGCGCCGGAGGTGGTGGCCGACATCCTGGAGGACGGCATCCGCCGCTGCGTCGGCGACGCCGATCTCGGCCTCGACCGGCTGGGCGGCATCGGCATCGGCCTGCCCGGCTTCATCGACGGCCGCAACGGCCTGTGCGTCTGGACCCCGATCCTGGGCGCGCCGGACGTGCCGCTGGCGCAGATGGTGCGCGACCGGCTGGGCGTGCCGACCACGGTCGAGAACGACGTCCACCTGGTCACCCTGGCCGAGCACTGGTTCGGCCATGGCCGCGACAGCGACAGCTTCGCCGTGGTGGCGGTGGAGGATTCGGTCGGGCTCGGCCTGTTCCTGAACGGCGACGTGCATCGCGGCGCGGCCGGGATGGGGACGGAGTTCGGCCACACCAAATACACCCTCGACGACGGGCTGCTGTGCCGCTGCGGCCAGCGCGGCTGCATCGACGCCTATGTCTCGGACCACGGCATCGTCACCCGCGCCCGCGCCCTGCTGGGCGCCGAGGCCGGGCCGATCACGCCGGACGACCCGCGCGCCATCGGCCGGCTGCGCGACATGGCGCGGGCGGGGCGGGGCGAGATCCGCGCCTTGTTCGCGGAGGCCGGCGCCATCCTGGGCTTCGCCGTCGGCAATCTGATCACGCTGCACAGCCCGCCCAAGGTGATCGTGGCCGGCAGCGCCATCCAGGCCCGCGACCTGATGGAGCCGGCCCTTCTGGCCGCCATCGACCGCGTCGTGCCGGTGCCACTGCGGCGCGGCACCGAGATCATCCTGCATGAATGGAGCGACGACGCCTGGGCCCGCGGTGCGGCCAGCCTGGTGCTGCGGCAGCTCTACGAAGCGCCCTGGAACGGCCAGGGCATGCCCCGGTAGCGGAGAGGACCATGAGCGACAGACCGGTCGGAATCGGCATCATCGGCTGCGGCTTTATCAGCGGCGCCTATCTGAAGGCGGCGCCGAACTTCCCGATCCTGCGGGTCAAGGCCTGCGCCGATCTGAGCCTGGAGGCGGCGCAGGCCAAGGCGGCCGAGTTCGGCATCGAGGCCCAGAGCATCGAGCAGCTGCTGGCCGACCCCGAGATCGAGATCGTGCTGAACCTGACCACGCCGCAGGCGCATGTGCCGGTCGGGCTGCAGGCGATCGCCGCCGGCAAGCATGTGCATGCCGAGAAGCCGCTGGCGGTCAGCGTCGCCGAGGGCCGCACCCTGCTGGAGGCCGCGAAGGCCCGGGGCGTGCGCGTCGGCAGCGCGCCGGACACCTTCCTCGGCGCCGGGCAGCAGACGGCCCGCGCCCTGATCGATGCCGGGCGGATCGGCCGGCCGGTCGCGGGCACCGCCTTCATGATGGTGCCGGGGCATGAGCGCTGGCATCCGAACCCGGATTTCTACTATGCCAAGGGCGGCGGCCCGCTGTTCGACATGGGCCCCTACTACCTGACCACGCTGGTCAACATGCTGGGGCCGGTGGCGCGGGTGACCGGGACGGTGTCCGCCGCCTACACCGAGCGCCGCATCGCCAGCGGCCCGCGCGCCGGCCAGGCGGTGCCGGTCGGCACCCCGACCCACATCACCGGCACCCTGGCCTTCGCCTCCGGCGCCGTGGTCACCCTGGTGATGAGCTTCGACATCCCGGCCCACCGCCATGCGCCGATCGAGATCTATGGCGAGACGGCGTCGCTGAGCGTGCCCGACCCGAACACCTTCGGCGGCGATGTGCTGGTCTCGGTCGACCGCACGGAGTGGAAGGCCGAGGCCACGGGTCACGCCTATGGCGACGGCAATTACCGCATCATCGGCGTGGCCGACCTGGCCCATGCCATCCGCGAGAACCGCCCGCACCGCGCCAATGCCGAGCTGGCCTTCCATGTGCTGGAGGTGATGGAGGCGGTGGAGCGGTCCGGCCATGAAGGCCGCACGATCGAGATCGAGAGCCGCTGCGAGCGGCCGGAACCGATGCCGGTGGAGCCCGCCTTCGGCCGGGCCGCCTGAGAGACGCGAAAGGGAGATGGAAAGATGACGAGGCAGGCGCTGATCGTCTGGGGCGGCTGGAACGGCCACACCCCCAAGGAATGCGCGGATGAGGTCGCCGGGATGCTGCGCGGCGACGGCTTCGAGGTGTTCATCGAGGACACCACCGAGGCCTTCGCCGACCCGGCCTTGAAGGACATGCACCTGATCGTGCCGATCTACACCATGTCGACGATGGAGAAGGAGGAGGTCACCAACCTGACCGCCGCGGTCGAGAGCGGGGTCGGCCTCGCCGGCTTCCATGGCGGCATGTGCGACGCCTTCCGCAACGAGGTGGCCTACCAGTTCATGACCGGCGGCCAGTGGGTGGCGCATCCCGGCAACATCATCGACTATCGGGTGCGGGTGACCCGGCGGGACGACCCGGTGATGCAGGGGATCGAGGATTTCGCCTACCGGTCCGAGCAGTACTACATGCATGTCGACCCGAACAACGAGGTGCTGGCCGAGACCACCTTCACCGGCGAGCACGCCTCCTGGATCGCCGGCCACACCATGCCGGTGGTGTGGAAGCGCAAGCACGGCGCCGGCCGGGTGTTCTACAGCTCGCTCGGCCACCGGGTGGAGGAGTTCGAGAACCAGGCGATGAAGACCATCCTGCATCGCGGCCTGCTGTGGGCGGCGCGGGAGGGCTGATCTCGGCGGCCGGAAAGCCGCTTTGCCTCTCCCGAGGACCTTTTCAAAAGGCTGGGTCCCAACCTTTTATAGTCCCCCCTCCCCTTGCGGGAGGGGGCTAGGGGGAGGGGTCTGCGCGCGTCCGCGCGCGAATGGGCAGGGCACCGAACTCGCCGTCCATGCCGGTTTGCGACAGTCCGGGCCGGATCGAGCTGAGAGAACCCCCTCCCCCTACCCCCCTCCCGCAAGGGGAGGGGGGACTCAAGAGGAACTCCTCGCCTACGGGGAGAGACCACGAGCGGTCGTCGTTGCCCTGAGACATCCGCGCGCTTGCGTCCGTCACGGCGGAGCCGGTAACACCAGAGGCTGGACCCATCACGCCGGACCAGCCGCTTGCCCGACGCCCGCCAGACCGAGATCCAGCACAACGACCCCGGGGCGAAGCGCCGCCGGCGCTTCTCGGAGGTGCTGCAGGACCTGGCCGCGGAGGGCGGCGAGCGCATCGCCATCGCCGATATCCTGACCGCCTTCGGCGACCGCGCTTTCGGCGCGCTGATGCTGGTCTTCGCCGCGCCCAACATCCTGCCGACGCCGCCCGGCACCTCCTCCGTCCTCGGCGCGCCGCTGCTGTTCATCACCTTCCAGCTGATGATCGGCCGCCCGGTGCTGTGGCTGCCGCGGCTGATCACCCGGCGGTCGGTGGCGCGGGCCGATTTCGCCCGGCTGGTCGGCCGCATGGTGCCCTGGCTGGCCAAGGCCGAGCGGCTGCTGCGGCCGCGCCTGTCGCTGCTGATCGGCCCGGTGCAGGACCGCTTCATCGGCGCCGCCTGCCTGCTGCTGGCCATCATCCTGTTCATGCCGATCCCGTTCGGCAACATCGTGCCCGCCCTGGCGATCTCGGCCTTCGCCATCGGCCTGGTCGAGCGCGACGGCATCGCCGTCTCGGTCGGCTGGGCGGTCAGCGCCGGGGCGCTGGCACTCCTCGCTGCCGTCTCCGCCGCCCTGTGGGCCGCCCTGCGCGCCTTCCTGGAGACGCTGTTCGGCGTCACGATCTGACGGCCGCCTCCGCCAGGTCGGCGATCCGGGTGACGACGCGGACGCGCAGCTCGTCGCGCCGGCCGCGGATCGCCACCTGCTCGGCGCGGAAGGCCGACAGGTCGGCGCCGGCCTGGTCGAGCAGGTCCTGCGACACCACCAGCTCCGCCGCATATTCCTTGCACAGCCCTTCCAGCCGGCTGGCGGTGTTGACCGTGTCGCCGACCGCGGTCAGGCCCTTGACCCCGCCATAGCCCATCTCGCCGACGATCGCCGGGCCGGCATGCAGGCCGATGCCCATGCGCAGCGGCTCCTTCAGGTCGGAGGCCAGGGCCTCGTTCAGCTCGGCCAGCCGCGCCGCCATCCGCCGGGCGGCGTCGAGCGCCTGGCGGCCGGCGGCGGCGCGCCCGGCCTCGACCCCGAACAGCGCCATCACCCCGTCGCCGATGAACTTGTCGACCTGGCCGCCCGCCGCCTCGATCGCCTGCCCCATGGCGGCGAAATAGCGGTTCAGCAGGAACACCACGTCATAGGGCAGGCGGTGCTCCGACAGCCGGGTGAAGCCGCGCAGATCGGCGAACAGCACCGCGACCTCGCGCTCCTGGCCGTGGCGGTGGCCGGGGCCCTGGAAGCCGTCGCGCGCGGTCGCCGTCGGCGGCAGCAGCGGCGTCACCTCGAGGTCCATGACCGGCCGGATCTGGCAGGCCAGCCGGACCCCTTCGGGCGCGCCGATGCGCTGCAGCACCCGCGCCTCGTCGGCGGCGGGCGGCGGCAGGTGCTCGGCCCCCAGCCCGACCCGCACCCGGCAGGTTGAGCAGCGGCCGCGGCCGCCGCAGACCATGGCCTGCGGGATGTCGGCGGCGCGGATGATCTCCAGCGCGGTGGCGCCGGGGATGATATCGAGCACCTTGGTGTCGCGGTAGTACAGCTTGGGCCCGCCGCGGCGGGCCCGGATCCCGCGCAGGACCGGACCGGCGAAGGCGGCCAGGATCAGCGCCAGGATCGCGATCCGGGTCCACAGCGCCCCCTGGGCGGCGAAAGCCTGCGCCTCCGGCGTCAGCTTGACCGAACGGAACAGATCCTCGAGCCAGCCCGGCTGGGCCGCGAGCGCCCGGACCTGCAGCCCGGTCGAGACGAAGCCGGCGAGACCGAGCGCCGGGATCAGCAGGGCGGCGGCGTAGAGATAGGGCAGCGCCTTCGGGTACCAGGGCTTCAGCCGCAGCCAGTAATGCACGCCGATGCAGCCATGGCCCCAGGCGACCAGCACCACCACCGCCTGCTGCAGCGCGACCAGGCCGTTGCCGCTCCACATCACCGACAGGATGAGGCGATAGGGCGTGTCGACACCGAACCGCTCGAAAGCGACGACGGTGCCGAAGACGTGCGCCGCCAGCAGCAGGGGCACGGCGAGGCCGAGGCCGAGCTGCACCGCCTGCCAGGGCTTCAGCCGGAAGCTGTGGCGCCGCCAGATCGACACCAGCGCGTTGGCGATGTGGATCAGGAACGCGGCCGACAGCACGGTCAGGCCGGGCTGCTTTTCCCACACCAGGATGAACAGCCCGAGGCCGCGCTCCATCGCGTCCAGCGAGATGAGCCCGGCCGCATGATTGACCAGATGGGTCGCCAGAAATGTGAGGAGAACCAGTCCGCTCGGCAGCCGCAGCTTCTGCAGCCATGTCCCGGTCCGGTTCCCCGGGAGTCCGGCGGCGCCAAGGCCGCTCAGTTCAGCGGACCGGTATAGACCCAGGTTTCCACCGTATCATGGGCGCGGAACGCCGGGACCTCGGGGTGGTGGTAGACGAAGACTCGGATCGCCGCATCCATGGCCACAGACCGCGGGGCGCCGCGGGCCACCAGCTCGCTATAGGCGCGGGTCACCGCCTTCTGGCAGCGGCAATCCGCCGAGCCCTCCGCGAAGGGCTCGTCGCCGAGGCCGCAGCCCTCAGGACTTCTTTTTCCGGCCATAGAGTTCGAGCCTGTGATCGACGAGTTCGAAGCCGAGCCGCTTGGCGATCTTCTCCTTCAGCACCTCCAGCTCCTGGTCCTTGAACTCGATGACCTCACCGGTCTCGAGATCGATCAGGTGGTGGTGATGCTCGAGATTGACCTCGAAGCGGGAATAGTTCTCATTGAAGTCGTGCCGCTGCACCAGGTTCAGCTCGTCGAGCAGGTGCAGGGTGCGGTACACGGTCGCGATGCTGATCGACGGATCGATCTCGCGGGCCCGGTGATAGACGGTTTCGACCGACGGGTGGTCGAGTGACTCGGTCAGCACCTGCAGAATGACACGACGCTGATCGGTCATCTTGAGGCCGGCGGAGACACATCTCTCCTCGAGCGTCATGGCTCAAACCCTCTTCAAGCCGCGGAACCATTGGCGGATTTAGAGAGATTACAGATCGAAGCGGCGCTTGGCATCCGAAAATACGCCGCAGGACACCGGAGGACGGCCGCGATGGATCTCTTCGGACTGGAGATGAGCATCCACGGCTGGATCGCGCTGGGCATCGCCGTGATCGGCATCATCGCCCTGAATCTCGGGCTGATGCACCTCGCCCGCAAGAAGCACGATTCCCATTACGACCCGGACGACGACGCCCCCTGAGCGGCGGCGTCCTCCGGCCGGTCGAGGCTGCGGGTCAGCACCATCCGGTGCGGGAACGGGATGTCGATGCCCACCTCGTCGAAGCGCCGCTTCATCCGGCGGTTGAACTCCCGCATCACGCCCCATTGCCTAGCCGGCGGCGTCTTGATCCGCGCCTTGATGGTCACGGCGCTGTCGCCGAACTTGTCGAGGCCGATGATCTCGATCGGCGCCAGGACGGCCGGCGCCCAGGCGGGGTCGAGCTGCAGCTCGCGGCCGAGGTCGCGCAGCACCTCGATTACGCGGTCGACATCCTGGTCGTAGCCGATGCCGACATTGAACACGGCGAAGGAGAAGTCCTTGGTCATGTTGACGATGGAGGTGACCGAGCTGAACGGCAGCGTGTGCACCGCCCCGGTCTCGTCGCGCAGGCGGATGGTGCGGATGGTGATGCTTTCGACCACGCCGCTGTCCGACCCGATCTGGACCACGTCGCCGACCGAGAGCGTGTCCTCGAACAGGATGAAGACGCCGGTGATGACGTCCTTGACCAGGGTCTGGGCGCCGAAGCCGATGGCCAGGCCGACCACGCCGGCGCCGGCCAGCAGCGGCGCGATGTTCAGCCCGACCTCCGACAGCACCATCAGCGTCACGACGGTGATCAGCAGCACCAGGAAGGCGTTGCGCAAGAGCGGCAGCAGGGTGCGGGCGCGGGCGCTGCGCTGCACCAGGTTGCCCGAGGCGTCGTGCCGGTTCAGGTGGTACTCGATCAGCTGGCTGACCACCTCCCACGCCACCAGCGCCGTCACCACCACCATCAGGATGGCGCCGACGCTGGCCAGCACGGCGCGGCCGGTCTCGGTCTCCATCCAGGCGATGCCACCGAGCTGCCAGACCTCGAGCAGCACCAGCACGCTGACCAGGAGGACGACCACCTTGAGTCCGGTGTCGAGCACCGGCAGGTAACGGTTGGCGCGGTGCTCGAGGCCGGGGAAGCGGGACTTCAGCTCCGGCCCGATCGAGAAGGCGCGATGGATCAGCCGCGGCCCGTAGGTGGAGACCAGCCGCGCCACCGCCAGGACCACCACGGTCAGGACCGTGGCCCGGAGGACGAAGACGAAGCCGCCATTGATGCCGAGCGCCCAGATCGCGAAGGTGACGACGACATAGGCGATGGCGACGAGGTGCCAGACATCGGCCAGGCGCCGCCGGGCGGTGCCGACGGCGCGGGTCACGCCCGCCTCCTCGTTCTCCGCGGCCCGGCGGCGGCGGCCGCGCAGCCAGTCGGCCACCGGCTGCCGGTTCTGCAGGATCAGCACCACCAGCATCGCCGCGACGGCCAGACCGATCAGGTATTTCAGCGCGGTCAGGCTGCCGGCGGGCAGGCCCAGCACCACGGCGGTCGAGACCGCGAGATAGCCGAACACCAGCAGGTAGATCAGCCGCTTGGCCCAGACATAGAGGTAGCCGGCGGTCTCGTCGCCGACGCGCAGCAACCGCAGATGCGGATGCTCCGGCGTCAGCACCAGCCGGATCAGCATCAGCGCCACGCCGCTGATGATCGCGGCGTTGACCAGCGCCAGCACGATGGTGCGGACGAACCAGGGCGGGTCCAGCACCACCGCCATGGCATAGGCGCCGAATACGAAGGCGATCAGCGGCAGGAAGTCGAGCACCGCCTGGGCCAGCAGCAGCGGGAGCTTGCCCCAGAGCGAGGCCGGCGCCTTGCCGTTCAGCGCCGCGAAGGGCCGGCGCAGCAGCCGCCGGACCAGCCAGCCGGCGGCGATGCCGGCGAGGACGACGCCGACGACGTTGAGGAACACCACCCCCCAGCGCTCGCGCGCCGCGGGGTCGGACAGCTGGTCCCGGCTCCAGGTGCCCAGCTCCGGCAGCCGCGCCAGGGTGGCGCCGATCTCGGCGACCGCGCCGGTGACGTCGCGCACCTTGTCCGAGACCACGACCAGGGCCTGGCTCCCGACCGTCTCCAGCGCGCTGCGCTCCTGCTGCTGCTGCGCCTGAGCCTGCAGCAGAAGCTGCAGCCGGGCCACCAGCTCGGCCCGTTCCTTGTCGTCCTGCAGCGTGGCGATCAGCGCCTTCACCCGCTCGGGGTCGGCCGGCTGGTCGGCTGCAGCGGGCGGGGTCGATGCCCCCGGCACCTGGCCGGCGGCGAGACCGGGGGCGAGCAGGACGAGAAGGAGAAGCAGGGGGCGGAGCAGGCGGATCATCGGCTCGGTCGGGCTGTGGACGGGCGGAGTTCCGGATCGGCGTCCCGGCGGCGTGTCGAGGCCGGTCCTATCCTTCCCCGCCCGGCCCTCTGGATCAACCCGTCCGTCGGGGCCATCTTTGGGACGTCCTCACAGGAAGCGGCAAGGGAAGGCGACGATGGCGGATGATCTCGGCTCGGTCCGGCCGAAGCTGGTCGAGAGCAAGAAGCGCTGGGCGCGCGAAGGCCGGCTCTTGACCGGCGCCACCTCGGATCCGGAGCGCGACCGGCTGCCGCCGGGCCAGCGCCTGGTGGAAAACTGGCCGGTGCTCGATCTCGGCGTGCAGCCGGAGATCCCGCTCGACAAATGGCGGCTGACCATCGACGGGCTGGTCGAGGCCCCGACGGTGTGGCGCTGGGCCGACATCCTGGCCCAGCCGGAATTCGAGGACGTCTCCGACATCCACTGCGTCACGTCCTGGTCGCGCTTCGACAACCGCTGGCGCGGCGTCTCGGCCCGGCATCTGCTGTCGCTGGTGCGGCCGAAGCCCGAGGCCAACCACGTCGTCTTCCACAGCTACGACACCTACACCACCAACGTCGCCCTCGACGCCTTCGCCGAGGCGGACGTGCTGCTGGCGACCCATCACGACGGCGAGCCGATCCCGGTCGAGCATGGCGGGCCGCTGCGCGTGATCATGCCGCGCTGGTACTTCTGGAAGAGCGCCAAATGGGTGAAGCGGATCGAGTTCGTCGCCGCCGACCGCCCGGGCTTCTGGGAGGAGCGCGGCTACCACAACGAGGGCGACCCCTGGCAGGAGCAGCGGTACAGCTGATACTTGCGGGCCAGTCCTTCCCTTGTCATTGCCGGGCTTGACCCGGCAATCCAGAAGGTGTCGACGCTCTCTGGATGCCCGGGTCAAGCCCGGGCATGACAGGGTGGGGATCAGGCCGGCCTCAGCGCGGCAGCAGGCTGCGCAGCGAGTCCGCGCCCGGGTTGCTCTTGCCGCCCTGGAAGATCACCCGGGCCGGGGTGCCGAAGCCGTAATAGGCGTCGTTCTTGCCCTGGTCCTCGCTGATCACCGTGCCGTCCAGCGTGCCGCCGGCGAACAGCCCCTTGTTCTGCGAGAAGGCGTACATGTCGGCATTGGTGTTCAGCCCGGTCGAGGCGCCGACGCCGGCGCCGAGGGTGAACAGCGACCCCGACAGATCGGCGCCGACGGTGAAGCTGCTCTGCTCCACCGCGCGCAGGCCTTTGTCGGTCATGATCGTCAGCACCAGCTGCGAGACCTGGCCGCCGATCTGCAGCCCGACGGTGCCGCCGCCGACGCCGTAGAAGGCCGGGTAGCTCCAATTGCCGTCCGGCATCCGCACCATCATCACCGCATTGCCGCCGCGGCCGCCGAGGATGAAGCCGCCGCGCAGCAGCTCCGGCGCGATCAGCACCGCCTTGGCGCCGCGGATGTAGCGCGGCAGCGCCGTCAGCTCCTGCGCGGACAAGAGCGCCTGCAGCGCGGCCCGGCTTTCGTCGACCAGCAGCTGCGCGTCGCTCGGCGTCGAGGTGGCCGAGCCGCAGCCGGCGAGCGTGCCCGAGAGGGCCAGCCCGGCAGCCGACACGCCCGTCAGGCGCAGGAACTCACGGCGGTCGATCATGATCGGGCTCTCCTGAGATTCCACATGAAGAATCGTGGCATACCGCAGAACAATCAATACATCTTTTCAGTTCCAAATGGCAGATTCAGGGCAGTGATCCGCCAGCTTCCGGCGCCGGAGGACGTCCGGATGCGGTCGAGCCGGGTCAGCGACAGCGTGTCGATCGCGAGGCGCAGCGCCCGCTCGCCGTCCAGGTCCAGCGCCAGCGCCGCCGCGGCCCGGATGGTGCCGGCATGGGCGACGGCGACGATGTCGCGGCCGGCATGGGCGTCGGACAGGACCAGGATCGCGGGCTGCACCCGGCGCAGCACGGCATCGAAGCTCTCGCCGCCGGGCGCGGCATGGGCGGAGGGGTGCGACCAGAACGGGTCGTCCTGCGGCAGCGCGCCGTAGACCTCGCGGCTCGGCCGGCCCTGCCAGGCGCCGAAATCCTGCTCGATCAGCGCCGGCTCTGTCGTCGGCGCGGCCGTCTCGCCCAGCGCCGCCAGCAGCGCCGCAGCGGTCTCGGCGGTGCGCCGCAGCGGCGTCTGCAGCCACACCGCGCCGCGCGGCAGCCGGGCGGCGAGGGAAGCGATCGCCGCCGCGTCGCCGGTGTCGGCCTCGAGGTCGAGCCGGCCATACAGCAGCTTGTCCGGATTGACCACCGGGGCGTGGCGGATCCACCACCAGCGGGTCGTGCTCATGCCGCCGCCGCGGCGCACAGCACCGCGACCTCCGCCAGCTGCTGGGCGGCGCCGAGCACGTCGCCGGTCTGGCCGCCGATGCGCCGCCGCGCCAGCCCGGCCAGCGCCCAGGTGGCGAGCGCCGCCAGCGCCAGCGCCGCCAGGCCATGCCGCAGTCCCAGCAGCAGCAGGGCGAAGCACAGGGCGAGGCCGAGGGCGGTGAACACGGCCTCCGAAGAGGGACGGCCGGCGCCGACGCCGAGCCCGTCGGGCCGGGCCGCGGGCAGCCACGCCAGGAGCGCCGGGGCCGTGGCGCGCGACACCGCCCCCGCCGCGGCCAGCGCCGCGATCCCGGCCCAGGGCGAGAGGGTCGTCGCCAGGGCCGCAGCGCGCAGCCCGGCCGACAGCACCAGGGCCAGGGTGCCGTAGCTGCCGATGCGGCTGTCGCGCATGATCTCCAGCGTGCGCTCGCGGTCGCGGCCGGCGCCGAAACCGTCGGCGACATCGGCCAGCCCGTCCTCATGCAGCGCCCCGGTCAGCAGCGCCTGCGCCGCCAGCGCCAGCAGCGCCGCCACCAGCGGCGGGGCGCCGAGCCACAGCGCCGCCGCCCAGACCAGCCCGGCGGCCGCGCCGATGCCGGCCCCGGCCAGCGGGAAGATCCGCATCGACCGGGCCAGCGCGTCGGCCGGCGCATCCGCAGGCCAGCGGACGGGCAGCCGGGTCAGAAAGCAGGCGGCGATGCGCAGATCGCGCAGCAGGTCGTCCATGGTCCCCGGTTAGCCGGTCCGGCCCGTTGCGGCAAGCCGTTCAGATCAGCCGCTGGATCGTGCGCTTGCGCCAGACCAGCCGGTAATAGGCGATCTGGCCCAGCGCCATCACGGCGAAGGCGACCGGATAGGCGATCCAGATGCCGTCGATGCCGATCTGGCGGCTGAGCAGCCAGGCCACGGGCACCTCGACGCCGAGGATGGCGAAGAGCGAGATCGCCATCGGCGCCAGCACCGTGCCGCTGGCCCGCATCACCGCCGAAACGACGCCGGCCAGGCCGAAGACGACATAGCTCCACAGCGTGATGTGCAGCAGGTCCTGCGCCAGCTCGATCACCGGCGGGCTGGTCAGGAACAGGCCCATCAATGTGCGCGAGAACAGGTAGGCGATCGCCACCAGCCCGCCGGTGACGGCGAGGTTGAGCAGGATGCCGGTGCGGGTGATGGCGCCGAGCCGGTCGGCATGGCCCGCGCCGATCGCCTGGGCGCCGAAGATCGAGGCGGTGATGGCGATCGAGATCGCCGGGAACTGGACGTAGCTGACCACCTGATTGACCGCGCCATAGGCGGCGGTGGCGTCGGAGCCGAAGCCGTTGACGAAGGACAGCACCGCGACCTCGGCCAGCGACACCATCACCAGCTGCACGCCCGAGGGCAGGCCGAGGCGCAGCACCGCCCGCAGGATCTTCGGGTCGATCCAGAGATGGCGCAGCAGCACGGCGTCCGGCGCCAAAGCATGGCCGCGGCGGCGCAGATGGATGGCCAGCCAGGCCAGGGCGGCGAGGAAGGAGACGATCGCGGCATAGGCGCCGCTGAGCACGCCGAGCTGCGGCAGCCCGGCCCAGCCGCGGATCAGCGCCGGGGTCAGCACCAGGCCGACCACGGTCTGCAGCGCCAGGGCCAAGAGCGGCGTCATGGTGTCGCCGGTGCCGCGCATCATCGAGCTCATCAGCAGGAACACGAACAGGCCGGGCATGGCGATCAGCATGATCCGGGCATAGGCGGTGGCATCGGCCAGGATGTCGGCGGGCGTGCCGACCGCGGCCAGCAGCGACCGGGTGAAGGCGCCGCCGAACAGCGCGACCACGAGCCCGGCCAGGATGGTGACCGTCAGCGCCGTGCCGGCCACCGCCTTGACCTTGTCCGGGTCCTTGGCACCCCAGGCCTGGCCGATCAGCACCGCGGCGCCGGCGCCGAGGCCGATGATGAAGGAGATGAAGAAGAACAGGATCGGAAAGAACGCCGAAACCGCGGCCAGCGCACCGACCCCGATCATCTGGCCGAGATAGATGTTGTTGAGCGTGCCGGACAGCCCCTGCAGCACGTTGCTGAGCATCATCGGCCCGAGGAACAGCAGGAACGCCTTCCACAGGACCGGGGGCGCGGCCCCGGGCGCGGAGGCCGGAGCGGCGGCCGCGCCGCGCTCGATCGCGTTCGGCATGATGGTCCCCCTCAGGCGGAATGCGGCGCGTCGAATGCGGCGGCGGCCAGGCGCCGGGCATGGTCGCGGATGTCCGCGGGCCAGCCCTCGGTCAGCGCGGCGAAGCGGTCGCGGTCCGGCGCGAACAGGGCGCGCGCCGCCTCCTCGAAGCCGGGCCGGTCGCCGGCCATCGCCGCCATGAAGCGATAAGCCGCCTCCTGCGCCTGGCGCAGCCGGTCGCGCCCCTCGCCGGCGCGCCGCGCCTCCTCGACCAGGCGGCGCAGCGTCACCGAGGCGCCGCCGGGCTGGCCGGCCAGCCAGTCCCAGTGCCGCGGCAGCAGCGTCACCTCGCGGGCGACGACGCCGAGCTTCGGCCGGCCCGGACCGCGCGGCGTGTCGGGCTCGGCCGATGCCGGGAGCCGGGCCAGCACCTCGGCCTCGCTGCCGCGCAGGTCGAGCTCGACCGGCCGGCTGGTGGCGTCGTCGAACACCAGGACCGCGTCGCCGCGATCGGCGGCGCGCTTGGCCGCCAGCGCCACCTCGGCCAGCGGGCCGGAGGCGATGCGGCGGGCGCCCTGGAAGGCGGTGCAGGTGGAATCGGGGGTCATGGGCGCCCTCCCCGGCGCGATGATATGGCGTTTTATACCCGGGTGAAAATCCGTTGTCAATTTTACCCGGGCGAAATACCGAGTTCGGCCCTCATGGCTGTCATTGCCGGGCTCGACCCGGCAATCCAGTGGTCTCGACCCTCTCTGGATGCCCGGGTCAAGCCCGGGCATGACAGTTGGTAGGGCGCTGAAGCGGTCTTTCGCCAGTTGAGCGACTCAGCCAAGCGTATATAAATATGCGTTCACTTATTCGGCCTGACCATGCCCCGTCCCCGCACCATCCCGGACGAAGCCCTGCTCGACGGCGCCCTGGCGGTGATGCGCCGGGCCGGGCCGGAGGGCATGACCTTCGCCGCGGTGGCGGCCGAGACCGGGCTGTCGGCGGCGACCCTGGTGCAGCGTTTCGGCGGCAAGGCGGCGCTGATGCAGGCGGCGCTGCTGCGCGCCTGGGATCTGCTGGACGCCCGCACCGCGGCGGCCGACGCCGCGGCCCCGGCGACACCGGCGGGGGCGGTGGCGCTGCTGGCGGCGCTGTCCGGCGACTACGGCGCCGAGGACGACTACGCCGAGGGCCTGCTGGTGCTGCGCGAGGATCTGCGCGACCCGGTGCTGCGCCGCCGCGGCGCCGCCTGGGGCCAGGTGCTGGCCGCGGCGCTGGGCCGCCGCCTGGCCGATGCCGCCGGCCCGCGCCCCGATCTCGGCCGGCTGATGGCGGCGCAATGGCAGGGCGCCGTGCTGTGGTGGGGCTTCGAGCGCGGCGGCCCGCTGCCGGAGGCGGTCACGGCCGAGCTGGAGGCCTTCTGTCGGGCGATCACCGAGCCCGCCGATCAGAACCCCGCCCAGTCGCGGCTACGCGGATCGTCGACCCGGCGCGATTCGTAGATCTCGCCCAGCCGTGCCGTGCGGCGCCAGGGTCGCGCCTTTTCCAGCGCGATGGCAAAAGCCGGATCGGACCGGTCGAGCGCGCCGAAGACGAGGTCGGCGTCCCCGTCCCGGCCGCCTTCGGCCAGGACGGCGCCATTCGGCCCGGTCAGGCTGGCGGGAAGATCCCGGCTGCATTGCGCCGGGTTCGCGAGCCCGATCCACAGGCAGGTCGCCGCCGCATGGCCCCGGGCCAGCGCGCCGAAGGCCGGATGAGGGGCATAGGCCGAGACCAGCACGGCGTCGACACCCAGCGCCTCGTACTCGGCGAAGAGTTCGGGGAACACGATCTCGATGCAGATGGCGCAGCCGAAGGTGAAGCCGTCCACCGCGAAGGTCAGCGGCGCCTGGCCGGGCGAGAACCAGCCGGTGATCTCGGTGTGGGAGCAGCGCCGCTTGTCGTAGCGCCCGGCCAGCGCGCCGGTGTCGGAGATGACGTAGAGGCTGTTGTGCGGCCGGTGCGGCGCGGTCAGCGGATGGGCGCTGCCGAGCACCACCCACAGGCCGAGGCTGCCGGCGAGGGCCGCCGTTTCCTCCAGCTCCTCGCGCAGCGCCGGCCAGTCGACCTCGTCCCAGGCCATCACCTCGGACTTGGCGTAGCCGGAGGCAGCGCCTTCCGGGAACTGGACCAGCCTGGCACCGCCCGCCGCAGCGCGGCGCATCAGGCCGCGGATCTCCCGGCCATTGGCACGAATGTCGCGGTCGATCCGGCTCTGGGCGACGGCGATGCGCAGCGCACCGCCCATCACGGCCCCTCCCCCTCGGTGACCCGGCTGGGCAGGAGCTCGCCCGAGCGCTCCAGCACCGGATAGGCCGCGGCGGCCACGATGTGGCCGTTGACCCGCTTCATGTCGCGCAGCAGGTCGAGATGCAGGGCGCTGGTCTCGGCCGTGTCACGGCGGCCGGCGCGCAGCCGATCGAAATGCGACTGGGTGGCCGCCGCCTCAAGGTCGCGGAACGCCACCTTCTCGTCGACCAGGAGCCGGGCGGCCCGGCGGTCGTCGGTCATGAACAGCGAGGCGGCGGTGCGCAGGTTGGTGACCAGCCGGTCCATCATCGCCAGGAGCTCGGCCTCGCCCTCCCTCGAGAATTCGAGGCCGCGCTTCAGCCGCTTGGCGCAATGCGGCAGCAGGTTGGCGTCGACCACGTCGCCCGCCTGCTCCATGTTCATGGCGAAGTTCAGGATCTCGCCCAGTCGGCGATGGTCCGATTCGCTGAGCGAATCGGGGTCGAGCGAGGTCAGGTAGGTCTTGATCGCCGTGTTGAGGTGGTCGAGCACGTCGTCCATCCGCCGCGTCTCGGCGATCAGCTTGCGATCGCCCTTGCGCAGCGCATCGCGGGCGCCGTGCAGCATCGTCTCCAGCACATCGGCCAGGCGCATCGCCTCGCGCGCAGCGCCGCCCAGCGCGACGATCGGCGTCTCTCGCGCCGCGGCGTCGAGATAGAGCGGCCGCGACGGGTCGGCCGGGTCGACCCGGCGCGGCAGCAGGCGCTGCAGCAGCTTCGAATAGGGCGTCAGCAGCGGCAGGAAGATGATCGCCAGCGCCAGGTTGAACAAGGTGTGGAAATCGGCCACGGCGCGGGCATTGTCGGGCTCAACCGTCACCATCAGCGGCCCGATCCATTTCAGCAGGGCCAGCGCCACGATCACCCCGAGCACCCGGTTGGCCAGGTTGCCGATCGGCAGCCGCCTGGCAGCGGGGTCGTCGCTCGACACGCCCTCGATCACCGGGTTGATCGCGGTGCCGAGATTGGCGCCCAGCACCAGGGCAAAGGCGGCCTCCGGCGGCACCACGCCATTGGCCGCCAGCGACATCACCAGGAGCACCACGGCGACGCTGGAATGCACCGCCCAGGTGAAGACGGCGGCCAGCAGCACGTCGACCACCGGCTCGGTCGAGATGGCGCCGAGCAGCAGGCGCAGGCTGGGCGCGTCCTCATAGGGCGTCAGCAGCGTCAGCAGCTGGTGCAGCGCCATCAGCATCAGGCCGAGCCCGATGAACACCCGGCCGAGATCGTGCGTCTGGGTGGCGGAGTCGCGCCGGAACAGGATGAAACCGATCAGGATCAGCACCGGCGCGGCGGCCGCCACGTCGAAGGACAGCACCTGCACGATCAGCGTGGTGCCGATATTGGCGCCGAGCATCACCGCCAGGGCCGGCACCAGCTCGACCAGCCCGCCGGCGGCGAAGCCCGCCACCATCAGCCCGGTGGCCGTGCTGCTCTGCAGCACCGCGGTGACGCCGATGCCGGCGAGAAGGGCGCGGAACCGGTTCTTCAGCGCGCTGCCGAGGATCGAGCGCAGCTTCGGCCCGAAGGTGCGCTGGATCCCCGTCTGCACCATATGCGTGCCCCACAGCAGCAGGGCGATATAGCCGGCCAGGTCGATCAGGGTGACGGGAAAGCTCATCCTCGGGCCTTGCTCCAACCGTGAAAGGCGGTCGCCTCCGCTCTTGTCTTCCCCTAGGCTTGGAATCCGGCCGGCGGGTGGTCGGAACGATGGGAATGCCGCGATCGTTCCCGAATTGCCCGGGCCGATCAAGGCCGGGCGCGGCGGAGGATGGGGATGCCGGGCAAGACCAAGGCCGTCCGGGTGCAGCACGGCGCCCTGCCCTACCGGGTGGGACCGGACGGCGCGCTCGAGATCCTGCTCGTCACCTCGCGCGGGACGCGGCGCTGGATCATTCCCAAGGGCTGGCCGATCAAGGGGCTGAAGCCGGCGAAATCGGCGGCGCGCGAGGCCTATGAGGAGGCCGGGGTGCGCGGCGCGATCGGGTCGAAGGCGATCGGCAGCTTCATCTACGACAAGGGGCTGGAGGACGGGGTGAGCGTGCCCTGCGAAGTCGGCGTCTTCCCGCTGAAGGTCGAACGGCAGCACAAAACCTGGCCGGAAGCGCATGAGCGCGAGACCCGGTGGTGCGGCCCGGAGGAGGCGCTGGACCTGCTGGACGATGCCGGGCTGCGCGATGTCGTCGCCGGATTCGTCGCGCGGCTGCAGGCGCGCAAGGCGGCGGAGTGACAGGCCCGCGCCGGTTTTGACGCCGCACCGCTTTGGTGGCAGGGTCCGCGCTTCCGCAACCGGACCCCTGCCATGGCCCAGACCCAGACGCCCCTGCCCGACACCCTCGACGAGATCCGCGCCTTGCTGCGCCACATGCCGGGCCCGGACCTCGAGGCCGGGACCGCGGTGCGCGAGCGCGACCGCCAGCTGACCAAGCCGCCCGGGTCGCTGGGCCGGCTGGAGGATCTGACGGAGTGGATGGCGGTGTGGCAGGGCAAGCACCCGCCGCAGTTGCGCCGTCCGCGGGTGGCGGTGTTCGCCGGCAATCACGGCGTCGCCGTGGCCCAGGGCGTCTCGGCCTTCCCGGTCGCGGTGACGGCGCAGATGGTGAAGAACTTCGTCGCCGGCGGCGCCGCGGTGAACCAGCTGGCCCAAGCCGCCGACAGCGACCTGCGCGTCTATGAGCTGGACCTGGACCACCCGACCGCCGACTTCACCATCGCCCCGGCGATGACCGAGGCCGAATGCGTCCGCGCCATGGCCTACGGCATGATGGCCGTGGAACCGGGCCTCGACCTGCTGTGCCTGGGTGAGATGGGGATCGGCAACACCACATCCGGCGCGGCGCTGGCGACGGCACTGTTCGGCGGCGAGGCGGCCGACTGGGTCGGCCCCGGCACCGGCGTCGACGCCGCCGGGGTCCGGCACAAGGCCGAGGTGGTGGCCAAGGGCGTCGCCGCCCATGGGGCCGCGATGACCGATCCGCTCGAGGTGCTGCGCCATCTCGGCGGGCTGGAGCTGGCGGCGATCGCCGGCGCGGTGCTGGCGGCGCGGATGGCACGGATCCCGGTGCTGCTGGACGGCTACACCTGCACCGCCGCCGCCGCGGTGCTGTGGGCGATGGACCGGCATGCGCTGGACCATTGCCAGATCGCCCATGTCTCGGCCGAGCCGGGGCATCGCCGTCTTCTCGACAGGCTCGGCCGAACGGCGCTGCTGGATCTCGGCATGCGGCTCGGCGAGGGCTCCGGCGCTGCCCTGGCGATCGGCCTGGTGCGCGGCGCCCTGGCCTGCCACGAGGGCATGGCCACTTTCGCCCAGGCCGGGGTCAGCGACAAGGATTGAGGCTGCGCGAGGCCGGCGGGGATCAGACCAGGGTGCGTCGCTGCTCGCGCTCGCGAGATCTTTTCAAACCAGAAGCCTTTCCTTTGCCGTCATTCCCGCGAAAGCGGGAATCTCTTTCCGATCAGAGCGTTACGAGATCCCCGCTTCCGCGGGGATGACGGGTTTGGGGGATTCTGAAGGTCTCGCTCGCGGAAGGGGCAACGCAAAAGCCAAGCCTGGCTCTTGCCTCGCATGGACTTGCTCTGCCCGCCCCCGGTAAGGTGCCGGCGCGCGCATCAGGCTGAGGCCCGTCTTTGAGCACCGACCGCGTGACCCGCAGGCTAGCCGCGATCCTGGCGATCGACATGGTGGGATATTCCCGGCATGTCGAGGCCGACGAAGCCGGCACCATCGCCCGGCACAAGGTTCATCGCCGCGAGCTGATCGAGCCGGCACTGCACGGCCATGGCGGCCGCATCGTCAAGACCACCGGCGACGGCATGCTGGTCGAGTTCGGCAGCGTCGTCGACGCGCTGGACACCGCGGTGCGGATCCAGCGCGCGGTCGCCGAGGCCGAGGCCGGGCAGCCACGCCGCATCCAGTACCGCGCCGGCATCAACCTGGGCGACATCGTCATCGACGGCGACGACATCCTGGGCGACGGCGTCAACATCGCCGCCCGCCTCGAGGGCATGGCCGAGCCCGGCGGCATCTCGGTCACCGCCAGCGTGTTCGACCAGGTGATCGGCAAGCTGGACCTGGCCTTCGACGACCTCGGCCAGCAGCAGCTGAAGAACATCCAGAAGCCGGTGCGGGTGTACCGGGTGCGGCTGGAGCCGGCCGGCGGCGCCGAGGTCGCGCCGGGCTCGGCCGGCGTTCCGGCCAAGCCGTCGATCGCGGTGCTGGCGTTCCAGGACATGAGCGCCGACCGCGACCAGGAATACTTCGCCGACGGCATCGCCGAGGACATCATCACCGGCCTGTCGCGGCACCATGGCTTCCTGGTGATCGCCCGCAACTCCTCCTTCACCTACAAGGGCGGGCCGGTCGACGTGAAGCAGGTGGCGGGCGAGTTGGGCGTGCGCTACGTGCTGGAGGGCAGCGTGCGCAAGGGCGGCAGCCGCATGCGCATCACCGCCCAGCTGATCGATGCCTCGAGCGGCGCCCATGTCTGGGCCGAGCGCTACGACCGCGAGATGGACGACATCTTCGCGGTGCAGGACGAGATCACCGACAGCATCGTCGGTGTGGTGGCGCCGGAGCTGCTGGGCGCCGAGATGGGCCGCGCCCGGCGGCTGGACCCGGCCGGCATGGACGCCTGGGACTGCGTCATGCGCGCCGGCTGGCACGCCTGGCGGCTGACGCCGGAGGACGGCGCCCAGGCCCGCACCTTCGCCGCCCAGGCGATGGCGCTGGATCCCGGCCTGGCCCGCGCCCGCGTGGTCCATGCCATGTGCGACGTCTGGGACGTGCTGTTCGGGCGCAGCGCCGACCCCGGCCGGTCGCTGGCCGCGGCCGATGCGATGGCGCGCCAGGCGGTCGACCTGGACCCGCGCGACGCCGAGGCGCAGACCGTGCTGGGTATGGTCGCCCTGTTCCTGCGCCGCTTCGACGAGGCCCAGCGGCGGCTGGAGACGGCGCTGGCGATCAACCCGAACCTGGCCTTCGCCCATATGTTGGGCGGCGGCCACTATGCCCTGTCGGGCCAGGCAGAGCTGGCGCGGCAGTCGCTGCGCACAGCGCTGCGGCTGAGCCCGCGCGACCCGGCCAACCACTGGTGCCACGCCTTCCTCGGCCTCGCCGCCTTCGCCGAGGGCGACGATGCGGCGGCGGCCGAGGCGGCGCGCCAGGCGATCCATCTGTACCCGGCCTTCCCGGTCGCCCACCGGCTGCTGGCGGCCGCCCTGTCGGCGCTGGGCCGGGCGGATAAGGCGAAGGCCGCGCTGGCCGGCCTGCTGGCCGTGGCGCCCGGCGCCACCATCGCCAACACCCGCGCCGGCGTGCCGTGGAAGCAGGCCGAGGTGATGGACCGCTACCTCGACGCGCTGCGCCGGGCCGGGCTGCCGGACTAGGATCGAGACGCCAGGAACAGGAGGAGGATCCGAGCATGGCGAGAACGGCGAGCTGTGCCTGCGGCGACCTGCGCGTGACCTGCGCGGCCGAGCCGATCCTGGTGGTGCAGTGCCACTGCCTGGCCTGCCAGAGGCGTACCGGCAGCCCCTATGGCGTCGCCGCCCTGTTCCGGCGCGGGGATGTGCTGGCGGAGGGGCCGAGCCGAAGCCATGAGCGACCATCCGACAGCGGCTCATCTGTGCTCTTCCACTTCTGCCCGCGCTGCGGCTCGAGCGTGTTCTGGGAGCCCCGTCGCCGGCCGGACGTCGTGGCCGTCGCCGTCGGCGCCTTTGCCGATCCGGGCTTCCCGGCGCCGACCCAGGCCATCCATGCCCAGCACCGTCATCTCTGGGTCGGGGAGCTCGGCTGAGGGATAGTGTCGATTCCCGCGCCGGCCGGACGACCAGGGGCGGAACCAACGGAGGCCCGGGATGCGCTATCTGCTGATCGTCCATGTCGACCGCGCCCTGACCGGCCGGCTGTCGCCCGAGGAAGGCCGCGACCTGACGCGCCGCTGCATGGCCGAGGACGACGCGCTCCGCCGCAGCGGCCATCTCATCGAGTGCGGCCCGCTGGCCGAGCCGGAGACCGCCCGGATCGTGCGGCGCCGCGGCGACCGGACCGCGGTCACCGACGGGCCCTATGCCGAGACCAAGGAGCATGTCGGCGGCTTCGTGCTGATCGAGGCCCGCGACATCGACGAGGCGGTCGCCATCGCGGAGAAGTCGCCAATGGCGGCGATGGGCAGCATCGAGGTGCGCGAGCAGCCGCCGATGGGGTGAGCGCCGTCTTCGGGGAGGCCGACCGGCCTCCCCGAAGCGCAACGGCTACAGGATGAAGTCCGCCGCGGTCAGGGTGTGCAGGCCGTCCAGCCGGACCAGGAAGTCGACCGCGCCTCCGTTGACGTTGCCGCGCACGAAGGTGTTGCCGCCGGACTGGATGAAGCCGACCTCGCCCGGATCGTTCGGGAAGGCCAGGCCCACGAAGGTGAAGGCCTGGTTGCCGGCGACCGTGGTGTTGGCGTCGATCGCCGACAGGTCGATGAAGTCGACATCACCTGCCTCGGTGAAGTCGGTGATCACGTCGAAGCCGACGACCGGAGAATCCGCCACGCTGTTGAACACGAAGCTGTCGGGCCCCGCCCCGCCGGTCATGACATCGGAGCCGAGGCCGCCGGTGAGCACGTCGACACCCGCGCCACCCGAAAGGGTATCGTTTCCGGCCCCGCCCAGCAGGTCGTCGTCGCCGGAGCTTCCGAACAGGAGGTCGTTGCCGAGGCCGCCGGAGAGCACGTTGTCGGCGAGGTTGCCGATGATGGTGTTGTTCAGGGCGTTGCCGAAGCCGCTGATCGCACCGGCGCCGGTCAGGATCAGGTTTTCGACCAGCGCGTCCCCGGCGAGGTTGAAGGCGATCGAGCTCTGGACGGTGTCGATCCCGCTGCCGGTCTCGTTCACATTGTCTCCGGCATTGTCGACGACATAGGTGTCGCTGCCGTTGCCGCCCGTCATCAGATCGGCGCCGGCGCCACCGTCGAGCCGGTCGTTGCCTTCGCCACCGACCAGGCTGTCATTGCCGCCGAAGCCGAGGAGCGTGTCGCTGCCGCCCAGGCCGCTCAGCGTGTTGTTCGCTGCATTGCCCCGGATCACGTTGCCCAGGGCGTTGCCGATGCCGACAAGCGCGCCGCCGGTGAGGGTCAGGTTCTCGACCAGTGCGTCTCCGACGAGGCTGAAGCTGATCGCGCTCTCGACGGTGTCGATCCCGCTGCCGGTCTCGTTCACATTGTCGCCGGCGGCGTCGACCACATAGGTGTCGCTGCCGTTGCCCCCGGTCATCAGGTCGGCGCCGGCGCCGCCGTCGAGCCGGTCGCTGCCCTCGCCCCCGATCAGGCTGTCATTGCCGCCGAGGCCAAGGAGGATATCGTTGCCGCCGAGGCCGCTCAGCGTATTGTTCGCGGCGTCGCCGCGGATGACGTTGCCGAGGGCATTGCCGATGCCGACAAGCGCGCCGCCGAGCAGGGTCAGGTTCTCGACCAGGGCGTCGCCAGCCAGGCTGAAGCTGATCGTGCTCTCGACCAGATCGATGCCGGTGCCGGTCTCGTTCACATTGTCACCGACAGCGTCGACGACATAGGTGTCGCTGCCGTTCCCCCCGGTCATCAGGTCGGCGCCGGCACCGCCATCGAGCCGATCGTTGCCTTCGCCGCCGATCAGGCTGTCATTTCCGCCGAAACCACGGAGAATATCGTTGCCGCCGAGGCCGCTCAGCGTGTTGTTCGCGGCATTGCCCTGGATCGTGTTGCCGAGGGCGTTGCCGATACCGACGAGCGCAGCCCCGGACAGGTTGAGATTCTCGACCAGCGTATCGGCCGCGATGCTGAACGAGACCGAGGCGTTGACCGTATCGATCCCGGTTCCGCCCTCGATGATGTTGTCGGCGCCATTGTCGACGACATAGGTGTCGTTGCCGTCGCCGCCGATCAGCGTGTCGGCGCCGAGACCTCCGTTCAGGATATCGTTGCCGGCACCGCCGATCAGGACGTCACTGCCGGCAAGACCAAAGATCGTGTCGTTGCCGCCGCGGCCCCAGATGATGTCGGCGAATGCCGATCCGAAGAGAACGTCGTTTCCGAGTGTTCCGAAAATCGCGACCATAGCTGCCTCCCATTCTGTGACGGGACATCGAAGGCGGATGTCGGGCAGGCGCGACCGTACGCTTCGCTGTCTGGACGAATCCGGGCGAAACGGTCTCGACTGCCACGCGAGCAAATTCGCGCAGACACGGCAGGGGCGAAGATGTCCCCAGGACGTCGTGATTGCCCCACACGGGCGATCAGCCCGCGTCAGCCCCGCAAAGCACAAGCCGATGCGTAGAGATCAGGCTCCAAGTCCAGGGCGTCGCGCTTCGCGGCCGCACCAGATCCGCCGAGCAGCACACAGCAATCGTTCCGCGTGGCAGAACGGCAAATCTGTGCATATAATAATAGTGGAAAGGGCATAATACTGCACGAATTCTTGAAAAACAATAAGATTATAATGATAGACTTATTTAGAATCTGCCGAAATAACACTGTAGACCATAAAATCATATGGAGCCGCCACAGGAGTCAGCCCGCAGGATGCTTCGGGGAGACCGGGCGGGGCCTCCCCGAAGCGCCATCCGACCGCTACAGGATGAAATCCGCGGCCGTCAGGGCGTGCAGCCCGTTCAGTTGGATCACGAAGTCAACGGCGCCGCCGTCCACGTTGCCGCGCACGAAGGTGTTGGCGCCGACCTGGATGAAGCCGACCTCACCCGGGTCGTTCGGGAAGAACAGCCCGACGAAGGTGAAGGCCTGGTCGAATGGCAACCCGGTGTTGGCATCGATCGCCGACAGGTCGATGAAGTCGGTGTCGCCGGCCTCGACGAAATCGCCGATCACGTCGGGCGTGCCGACCGGCGTGTCGGCCACGCTGTTGAACACGAAGTTGTCGGGCCCCCCGCCGCCGATCAGGAAATCGACCCCGAGGCCGCCGGTGAGCACGTCGACCCCGGTCCCGCCGGACAGGCTGTCATTCCCGGCCCCACCCAGCAGGTCGTCGTCACCGCCGCTTCCGGACAGGACGTCGTTGCCGAAGCCGCCGGAGAGCACGTTGTCGGCGAGGTTGCCGATGATGATGTTGTTCAGATTGTTGCCGAAGCCGTTGATCGCGTCCGCGCCGGTCAGGGTCAGGTTCTCGACCAGCGGGTCCGGAAACAGGCTCCAGGTGACCGAGCTCAGGACCAGGTCGATGCCGCTGCCAGCCTCGTTGACATTGTCGCCGGCGTTGTCGACGACATAGATGTCGTTGCCGTTGCCGCCGCTCATCAAATCGGCACCGGTGCCGCCGTCGAGCCGGTCGGCGCCCTCGCCACCACTCAGGTTGTCATTGCCGCCAAATCCGAGGAGCGTGTCGTTGCCATCGAGGCCGCTCAGCCCATTGGCCACGGCATTGCCCTGGATCAGGTTGTTGAGGCCGTTGCCGATGCCGAAGACCGCGGCGCCGGTCAGGGTCAGGTTCTCGACCAGCGGGTCCGGCACGAGGCTCCAGTTGATCGAGCTCTGGACCGTATCGATGCCGGTGCCGGCCTCGTTCACATTGTCGCCGGCATTGTCGACGACATAGGTGTCGTTGCCGTTGCCGCCGCTCATCACGTCGGCACCGGCCCCACCGTCCAGCCGGTCACTGCCTTCGCCACCGCTCAGGCCGTCATTGCCGCCGAGCCCGAGAAGCGTGTCGTCGCCGCCCAGGCCGCTCAGCCCATTGGCCACGGCATTGCCCGTGATCACGTTGTTGAGGGCGTTGCCGGTGCCGAAGACCGCGGCGCCCAGCAGGGTCAGGTTCTCGACCAGCGGGTCCGGAACAAGGCTCCAATTGATCGAGCTCTCGACCAGGTCGATCCCGGTGCCGGCCTCGTTCACATTGTCGCCGGCGTTGTCGACGACATAGGTGTCGTTGCCGTTGCCGCCGGTCATCAGATCAGCACCGACGCCACCGTCGAGCCGGTCGTTGCCCTCGCCACCATCCAGGGTATCGTTGCCGCCGAGACCGAGGATGGTGTCGTTGCCGCCCAGGCCGAACAGCGTGTTGTTCGCGGCGTTACCCGTGATCACATTGCCGAGGGCGTTGCCGACGCCGACGATCGCGGCGCCGAGCAGGGTCAGGTTCTCGACCAGCCCGTCGGCCGCGATGCTGAACGAGACCGAAGCGTTGACCGTGTCGATGCCGGTTCCGCCTTCGACCACGTCGTCGGCGCCATTGTCGACGACATAGGTGTCGTTGCCGTCGCCGCCGATCATCGTGTCGATGCCGAGCCCTCCGTTCAGCACGTCGTTGCCGGCGCCGCCAATCAGCACATCATTGCCGCCGAGGCCGAAGATCGTGTCGTTGCCGCCACGCCCCCAGATGATGTCGGCGACCGCCGACCCGAACAGGACGTCGTTCAAGAGCGTCCCGAAAATCGCCACCATGGTTGTCTCCTCGCTGAAGTGTGTGAGCCAACGTCGAAGGCGGAAGCCTGACAGACGCGACCGCTCGCTTCGCCGTCCGGGCGAAACGGTGCCGCGCGGACGCATCCGCGCAGACGCGACAAAGGGCGAAGTGCCCTCCAGCAGTCGTGATTGCTCCACACCGGCGGTGAGTCCGCCGCGGTTCCGCGAAGTCGCTGTATCAGCACCAGACCCGCAAGTCTGGAGGATCGCGCGTCGCGGCCGCATCAGATCTGCTTCGGCAACACGCAGGTTTCGACCTGCGCAGTGGAATCCAGATCTGTGCATATAGCATTATTGCAAGATTATAGTACCATGCGAATCCTTTTAGGACAAGATGCTAATATTATTTCGAGTCCTTTGCTTCGGATCTCCATTGGATCAGCGACATCGCCGGCACCGGCCTACAGGCGCTCGCGCCGCAACCGCGCCGCCAGGATGTCGACGAACAGCCGCGTCTTCGCCGGAGGGATTTTCGTCGGCGGCCAGACGGCATGGACCGGTAGCCGGGCCGCCTCGAACGGCTCCAGGACGACCTCGACCACATTCTGCTCGACCAGATCGCGGATCTGCCAAAAGGGGGCACGGCCGATGCCGAGGCCGCGTGCTGCGACCGCATGCATCGCCGCCGTGCTGTCCGTCCGGAATCGTCCGCCCACGCGGACGATTCTGCGCCGGCCGCCGATGCGGAAGGGCCACGCACCGGCGTCGCCGTCGGTCGTGCGCAGGACGCATTGATGCCGGCCGAGATCATCGGGATGCCCGGGACGGCCGTGCTCGGCGAAATAGGCCGGGGCGCCGAACACCACGATCCGAAGGCTGCCGAGCCGTCGGGCTTTCAGGTCCGAATCGGGGAGGTCCCGGATCCGCACCGCCAGGTCGAGGCCCTCCTCCAGGAGGTCCGCCTGGCGGTCGGAGGCCTTCAATTCCACCTCGATCTGCGGATAGCGCTCCATGAAGTCGCAGATGGCGGGCGCGACAAAGACGGGGGCGAACAGGGTCGGGGCACCGATCTTCAGCAGGCCCGACGGCTCGGTCCGGCGGCTCGCGGTCTCCTGCCGGGCCTCCCGGATCTCCATGAAGGCCGGCCTGACACGGTGATAGAAGGCCAGTCCGGCCTCCGTCGGGTTCGACCAGCGCGTTGTCCGCCGGACCAGCTCGACGCCCAGGCCCTGCTCCAGCGCCGCCAGCGACCGCCCGACCGACTGCAGGGACCGGCGCAGGTGACGGGCTGCAGCGGCCTGGCTGCCCTTCTCGACGATGGCGAGGAACGCCTCGAGATCGTCCATCCGGTCCATCGCCGGCCTCCCGATTTCCGGACGACTGTATCGCATCTGTCACGGATTGTCGTGGAAACGCGGCAGGGCCAACCTTCCCGGCGTCGATGCTGCCGCCAACATCCCAACATCTGAAGCATGCGGGCCATGACCAGGACCTCAGAGCCTACCCCCTCGAGCCATCTCGACCTGCCGGCGCGGCCGCCGATGGATCCCGCGGGCGGCGTCCGCCACTTCAGGCTCCGGCCGCATGAGATGACGGATCCCCTGACCGCCACCGGCGATCTCATGGTCCTCGCCCATCTCGGCATTCCCCGGATCGAGCCCGAGTCATGGTCGCTCCGCATCGACGGGCTGGTCAGTCGGGCCCTCAGCCTCGGGCTGGACGACCTGAAGGCCCGCCCGAAGACGGTGGTGGAAACGGTGCACCAATGCTGCGGCAGCCCGTTCGAGCCGCGCGTGCCGACCCGCCGCGTCGCCAATGTCCGCTGGGGCGGCGTCGATCTCGCCGCGCTGCTCGACGAGATCGGCATCGATCGACGGGCGCGGTTTCTCTGGTCCTACGGGCTCGACGGCGGCGACTTTCGCGGAACCGCCTGCGACTGGTACGTCAAGGACCTGCCGCTCGAACGGCTCCCGGCGGGCGGCGTCCTCATTGCCTATGAGCTCAACGGCGCGCCGCTGCCGGCGGAGCACGGATATCCGGCGCGGCTCGTCGTTCCCGGCTATTACGGCACCAACAGCGTTAAATGGCTGTGGCGACTGCACCTCGCGGAGCATCGGGCGGACGGCCTGTTCACCACCGCCCTCTACAACGACGACAGCGACGCGGCCGGGATCGCCGCCGGCATGGCGGCGCGGCAGCCGGTCTGGGCGATCGCACCGGAGGCGATCATCGTGGCACCGGCGCCCGGGGCGGCGGTGGCGACCGGCGAGCCCACCGAGATCTGGGGCTGGTGCTGGTCGTTCCGCGGCATTGCGCGGGTCGAGGTCAGCGTCGACGGCGGCACGAGCTATCGGCAGGCGGTTCTCGCGCCGAAACGCGGCTGGGCCTGGCAGCGCTTTTCGCTGCCATGGCGGCCGGCCGATCGCGGCGCGGTGCGGCTCAGCGTCCGGGCCTTCGATGTCGACGGCCAAGCGCAGCCGCTCGACGGGATGCGCAACGCCGTCCACACGGTAGATGTGGTTGTGCGGTAGCGGAAGGCGCCGGCCTATTCCTTCCCCGCCCGCCGGGCCCGGACCTTGTCGGGCAGGCCGTCATGATCGCCCATCGGCCGCGCCGGGACGTCGTCCCACCAGTCGGTCCGCATCGGCTTCCGCTCCGGGTTGCGCGGGTAATAGATTCGGTTCTCCGGCTTCGGCGTCTCGCCGACGACCAGCAGCCGCACCTCGGCCTCGGTGTTGTTGATGAAGCTGTGGCACTGGCCGGTGCCGGCCGGGAAGCCGACCGAATCGCCGGGCTTGAGCCGATGCAGCACGCCGTCGAGCCAGGCGTCGGGCGTGCCTTCGAGGACGGTGACGAACTCCTCCTCATGGCTTTCGGCATGCGGGTAGGAGGTGCGGCGGCCGGGCGGCAGCCGCTCGTGATGGATGCCGATCCGGGTCAGCCCGAAATGCCGGCCGAGCGGCGCGCCGATGCTCATCAGCTCGTCGTCGCCCTTGTAGTGGCTGTCGTCCGGCCCCTCGATCTCGGTCCAATGCGCGATGCAGGGCGGACGGTCGGTCGGTGCCATGATGGGTTCCCCTGGGCGTGAGATCGGGCCGAGGCTAGACGAGCCTCCTCCCGGACGCCATGTCGCTGACGTATTCGCCACCGAGCCTCGGGGACCATGAACCGACCGACACGCCGACCGATCGCCCGCCGCCGCCTCCTCGCCGCCCTGCCCGCAGGCGCCCTCGCCGCCTGCACCGCGCCCTTCGCCGGACCGCCGCCGCCCCGGGTCGGCATCATCGACCTGCGGCCGGTGGACGCCACCCTGTTCGAGCAGCGCTGGGAGGCGCTGCTGCGGGTCGACGAGCAGGCCGGCACCGGCCTTTCGGTGGACGCCATGACCGTGGCGATCGAGATCAACGGGCGGAAGTTCGGCAGCGGCCGGACCGACCGGCCCTTCCTGCTGCCGGCCCATGGCGGGCGCGAGGTGACGGTGCCGATGCGCGGCTCCGGCCTCGGCCTGGTCGACCAGCTGGCCACGATCGGCCGCCGCGGCGAGCTGAAATGGCGGGTCGAGGGCGTGTTCCTCAGCGCCGGCCGGCAGATCCCCTATCAGGACGAGGGCACGGTGTTCTCGCTGCGCGACACGCTGCGGGAGTCGCTGCTGCCGTTCTGAACGCCCCCGCAGCGCCTCGCTTGTCTCCAGACAATGTCCCGGTTGACCGGGACAATCGGCGCCGCCGATGCTGGCCCGCCCTGATCCGGAGCGCCGACCCATGTTCGACCTGACCGCCCTCGAGGATGCCGCCCGGCTGGTCCATGCGGCCATGCCGCCGACGCCGCAATTCGCCTGGCCACTGCTGGCCGCACGCACCGGCTGCGAGGTCTGGGTCAAGCACGAGAACCACACCCCGATCGGCGCCTACAAGGCGCGCAACGGCCTGGTCTTCATCGACGCGCTGCGCCGCCGCAGGCCGGACATCCGCGGCATCGTCACCGCGACGCGCGGCAATCACGGCCAGAGCCTGCCCTTCGCCGCGCGCGGCACCGGCCTGGCCGTCACCGTGGTGGTGCCCGAGGGCAATTCGGTCGAGAAGAACGCCGCCATGCGCGCCTTCGGGGCCGAGCTGGTGGAGCATGGCCGCGACTTCGACGAGGCCTATGGCCACGCCCGGCACCTGTCCGGGGAGCGCGGGCTGGAGATGGCGCCGGCCTTCCATCCCGACCTGATGCGCGGCGCCGCCACCTATGCGCTGGAGCTGTTCCGGGCGGTGGCCGGGCTCGACACCGTCTATGTCCCGATCGGCATGGGCTCGGGCATCTCCGGCCTGATCCGCACCCGCGACCTCCTGGGTCTGAGGACCCGGATCGTCGGCGTGGTTTCGACCGAGGCGCCGGCGATGGCGCTGTCGGTCGAGGCCGGGCGGGTGGTGACGACCGAGACCGCCCGGACCTTCGCCGACGGCATGGCCTGCCGGGTGCCGGACCCGGAGGCCCTGGCCATCGTGCAGGCCGGCGCCGACCGGATCGTCCGGGTCACCGACGACGAGGTCGCCGCGGCCTTGCGCGCCTATTGGACCGACACCCACAACCTGGCCGAGGGCGCCGGCGCGGCCGCCCTGGCGGCGCTGCTGCAGGAGCGCGAGCGGATGCAGGGCAAGCGCGTCGGCGTGATCCTGACCGGCGGCAACATCGACTTGGCGGTGGCCAGAAAGGTACTGGCGGAGGGCTAGGGGCGCGTCCGGGAGGTCAGGGCCGGCGCCGCCGCCCGGCCAGGAGAACCTCGGGCTCGCCGTCCCCGGCCAGCTCCCGGCAGCGGGTCACTTCGGGCGAGGTCCAGCGCTGCGACCACCGCGCCTGCTCGGCGTGGTCGGAAGGCATGTCCCAGGCGCTGGCCGTAGCCCGGGCCTCCATCTCGCTCCCGGCCCGGACGATCAGGACCGACCGGGTTTCGCCGCGCCAGCTCTCGTCGTTCCAGTCGCGTGGGTAGAGCTTGTAGAACGCCATCGGTCTGTTCCGGCCCGGCACCCTCTTGCTGTCCGTCAACGGCGTTCCTTCGGCTCCGGGGTGCGATGGGCGGCGGCCGCCGCCTCGAGCTCCTTGGCGGCCTGCAGCGAGATCGCATGCATGGTCATGTTGCCGCGCCGGGCATAGCGTTCGGCATCCTGGCGCGCCTCGCGGGCCTGGCGCTCCGCCGCCCTTAAGGTCCCCGCATCCTTGCCCTGCATCGAGAGGCGGATTTCACCTGCCGTCATGTCGAGATGTCCTTGTCGGTTCGCCGGCCAGAATGGGCCGGCCGCCTCATCTTGACCAGATAATATTTCGAAATGACGGGCCATGGTCACGCCGGCCGCCAATTTCCAGGGCGCCCCGAAAAATCAAACCGCCGCGAGGGTCGCCGGCATCTTCGAATATAGCTGAAGAAGCCGCGGCAGGCGATTTTTGCAGACACGATCCTGGATTTGCCCTAAGTTATCTGTTCTCAGGATTTATTGAGAGCCCGATGCGCAGAGTGCCCGTGGCGACGGAGTGCACCTGCGATCAACCGTGTCCCACCGGCGATGGCCGCGACGCGATGACGGGCCGGGACCCTCACCGCGCTCTCCGCCGGGCGCAGAAATGCAGGAATGACCGATCACCGATATGCCGTGGGCAGCACCGTCTACATCTGGCGGCGGCCCAGCCTCAGCAACGCGATCTCCGGCCCGTACACGGTGGTGGCGCATTACCCGAGCGATTCCTCCGGCCGGCTCTACCGGGTGCGCAGCGTGCTCGCGACGGAGGAGCGCATGGTGCCGGAATCCGATCTCTCCGACGTGCCGCGCGGCTCCGACACCATGGAGCGCGCGCCGCGCAAGCGGCGCAGCGCCTGATTCGGGCCGGGATGGGCGAGATGGCCGACGCCGCGGCGTTCGATTGCCAGGCCTGCGGCGCCTGCTGCGCCTTCAACCGCAGCTGGCCGCGGTTCTGGACCGAGAGCGAGGCCGAGATCGAGCGCGTCCCCCGCCGCTACCGGGACGAGGCCTCGGCTGCGATGCGCTGCGACGGCGACCGCTGCTCCGCCCTGGAAGGCGAGATCGGCCGATCCACCCGCTGCCTGGTCTATGCCGACCGGCCGGTGGTCTGCCGCGACTGCGTGCCGGGCGACGATGCCTGCCGGATCGCGCGGGCCGGGCTGGGGCTGGCGGCATGAGGGCGCCCGCCGACCGGCCGGCACCGCCCCGCCTGACCCCGGCGACCTCCGATCTGAAGGCGCTACTGCGGGCGGCGGAGGCCGGCGACGCGGCGGCGCAGTTCAACCTCGGCGTACTGAGCGACAGCCGTCTCGACGACAACGGCTACACGATCCCCGGCGACCGGGCCGAGGCGCTGCGCTGGCTGCTGCTGGCCGCCGGCAACGGCCTGCCGCGCGCCCAGCTGCGGCTGGCCGAGCTCTATGCCGACAGCCCCGCGGCCTCGGGCGACCGGGTGCGAGCCGGCGCCTGGTTCCTGGTGGCGGCGGCGCGGGCGACCGGTGTCCAGCGTGCCGCGGCCGAGACCGGATACCGGACCCTGGCCGCCGGGTTGAGTCCCGGCCGCAGGGCCAAGGCACGCGGCCTGGCGACCCGCCTGGCGGCGACGATGGGGCCCCGTCCCTGAGGCCCGGCCAGGATTGACTCCCGACCGCAGAGCCATCGGCTATCCTGCCGGGGAGATGACGGCCCGGATCCCGACCTCCGCCCTGCTCGACGGCCTGCTGCGCGACGCCAATACCGAGCGCGTGACGCTGGCCTGGCTGCTGGACGGGCTCGGCGACCGCTCCTTCGGCCTGGTCATGCTGCTGCTGGCGCTGCTCGGGGCGATGCCGGGCGTATCCGCCATCGTCGCCCCGCTGCTCGTCATCCTGGCGGTGCAGATGATGCTGGGCCGTGCCGGCCCGGTCTTTCCCCGGCGCATCGCCGAGCGCAGCGTGCCGACCCATGGGCTGGCGCAGGCCCTGCGCCGCGCGGTGCCGGTGCTGCGCGCCGTCGAGGGCTTCGTCCATCCCCGCTGGGCGACACCGTTCGGGGCGACCAAGCGCGGCGTCGGCCTGGTGGTGCTGCTGCTCGGCGTGCTGCTGCTGGCCCCGATCCCCTTGAGCAACGTCCCGCCGGCCCTGGCGATCGCCCTGCTCGCCATCGCCTGGCTGGAGGAAGACGGCATCCTGCTCTGCATCGCTCTCGCCGCCTCCGCCCTGCTGCTCGCCATCGCCGCCGGCGCCGTCTGGCAGGCGATGGGCGAGCTGGGCTGGGTGCGGGGGTTCCTGTAGGGCGGACCTTATACCAACGGCCTTTGAGATCGACTCTCCAGCCCTTCCTCGTCATGGCGAGCATCTCACGCCGGTGCCCGGCCCCCGATTGGAAAGAAAGTTTTAACTTCTTCAAGAGGCGCCGCAGCGCCGTGGCCATACAGGGGCCGGTGCGAGCGGCCCTGGATGGCCACGCCCCTTCGGGGCTCGCCATGACGGGTCCATATTTCAGGCCGTTGGTACTATTCCTTGCTGCGCAACGCCGGGTCGGTCAGTTTTTGCCGGATTTCGGCCCGCCACAACATTGCTTCGGCTTCGACCTCCTCGGCTGGAATCAAGTCACCGGCAGCGGCTGCGTCGAGGCCGATTTGCACCTCGCGGCGAAACCAAGCGTCTCGCTCGGCGGCGTCGTTCTGTCGTCGGATGCGATCGCGCATGCCTACTCCCCCTGCTGCAGCAGCGAGCCGCGGTCGCGGGCGGTGCGGAAGCCCAGGAGGAAGGCGGCGCAGCCAAGGGCGAGCCAGACGACGTTGAGGCCGACCGCGGCGAGGAAATGGCCGGTGTCGAAGCCCTGGCCGTGCAGGAGATCGCGCATGCCCTCGAACACATGGGCCGGTGGCAGCGCCAGGGCCACCCCCTGCAGCCAGCCGGGCAGCACCGACACCGGGTAGTAGATCGCGCTGATCGGCGAGATGGCGAAGACGATGGCCCAGGCCAGGCCTTCCGCCCCCATGCCGTAGCGCAGGATCAGCGCCAGCACCACCAGGGCCACGGCCCAGCCGGTGACGATCAGGTTGACGAAGAAGGCCAAGAGCGGCAGGCCGAGCGAGAAGATGTTCCAGTGGTACAGCAGGATCGCCAGCAAGGCCGCCGGCACCACCCCGGCCAGGGTGCGGATCAGGCTCATCGCCATCAGCGACGCCACCCATTCCCAGGGCCGCAAGGGGCTGACGAAGAGATGGCCGAGATTGCGGCTCCACATCTCCTCGAGGAAGGAGATCGACATGCCGAGCTGGGCCCGGAACAGCAGATCCCACAGCAGCACCGCCGAGATCAGCACCCCGGCGGCCTGGGCCTGCCAGTTCATCGCCGGCGCCAGGCTTTCGGTGATCAGGCCCCAGACCACCATCTGCACCGTCGGCCAGTAGGCGAGCTCGACCAGCCGCGGGATCGAGCCGCGCAGGATGTAGAGGTGGCGCAGCATCACCGCGGCGATGCGGCCCCCGGCGGAGCCGCGCGGGGCGGCCGGCGTGTCGAGGGTCCCGCTCATTGCGCCGCCTGGCCCAGCGCGCCGCGGCTGCGGGCGATGTCGAGGAACACCTCCTCCAGGTCGGTGCGGCCGTATTTGGCGATGAGGTGGTCGGGCGAGCCCTGGTCGACGATCCTGCCGGCCTTCAGCATCAGCACCTGGTCGCTCAGCCGCTCGACCTCGTCCATGTTGTGGCTGGCCAGGAGGATGGTGGCACCGCGCTCGGCCCGGTAGCGCTCCAGCATGCCGCGCACCCAGTCGCCGGTGTCGGGGTCGAGCGAGGCGGTCGGCTCGTCGAGCAGCAAGAGCTCCGGCGCGTTGACCAGCGCCTTGGCCAGCGCCACCCGGGTCTTCTGCCCGGCCGACAATTTACCGGACGGCCGGTCGAGGAATCCGGTCAGGTCGAGCATCCCGGCCAGCTCGGCGATGCGGCTGCGGCGGTCCCGCACGCCATACAGCCGGGCATAGACCGCCAGGTTCTCGCGCACGGTCAGCCGGTGCGGCAGATCGACATAGGGGCTCGAGAAGTTCATCCGGGGCAGGACGGCGAAGCGGTCCCGCGCCATGTCATGGCCGAGCACGGTGATGCGGCCGCCGGACGGCAGCAGCAGGCCGAGCAGCATCGAGATCGTGGTGGTCTTGCCGGCCCCGTTGCCGCCCAGCAGCGCGACGGTGGACCCTTGCGGCACCACGAAGGAGATGCCGTCGACCGCGGGCGCGGCGCCGGGATGGAAGCGCTTGGACAGGCGCTCCGCTATGATGACGCCGTCGGAGAGCATGGAGCGAGAATGGACGGACAGGCTGAAAATGACCAGGGGGCGGGCATCGATCCGGCGGCGGAGGCCGGTCGCAACCCCGCGCTGCGGCCGCTGGCGGACGCGCCCGAGGCGGTGACCGGCCGGCGGATGCGGGCGCGGATCAGCCAGATCACCCTGATCAAGATCCGCTGGGTCGCCGTCGCCGGCCAGGCCGCCACCATCCTGTTCGTGCATTACTGGCTGGACTACGCCCTGCCGCTGTGGCCGGCGCTGGCGATCGTCGCCATATCGGTGGCGCTGAACGCCGCCGCCGTGGTCCAGGGCAAGTGGCGGCTGCGCCTGGTGGAGCGGGATGCGGCGCTGTATCTCGGCTACGACATGTGCCAGCTGGTGGCGCTGCTGTTCCTCACCGGCGGCCTCCTGAACCCCTTCGTGGTGCTGATGCTGGCGCCGCTGACGGTCTCCGCCACCCTGCTCAGCTACCGCAGCACGATGACGCTGACCGGCCTGGCCATCGCCGGCGTCGTGCTGCTGGCCTTCTGGCATTATCCGCTGCCGGGTGGCATGCCCTCCAGCGGGTCGCCCTACCATCTCGGCGTCGGGCTGGCGATGGGCATCTCGATCCTCTTCGTCTCGCACTATGTCTGGCAGGTCGCGGCCGACGCCCGGCAGGTCTCGGACGCTCTGGCCGCCACCCAGATGGCGCTGGAGCGCGAGCAGCGGATCTCGCTCTTGGGCGGGCTGGCCGCGGCGGCGGCGCATCAGCTGGGCACGCCGCTGGGCACCATCACCCTGATCGCGCGGGAGATGGGGCGCGACGTGCCGGCCGACCACCCGATGGCCGAGGACATCGCACTCCTGGAACAGGAGGTCGGCCGCTGCCGCGACATTCTGACCGAGCTGGCGCGGCGGCCGGAGCCGGACGACGAGGATCCGTTCCGGCTGATGACCCTGCCGGCGCTGGCCGGGGCGGCCGCAGAGACCTATCTGCATGCCGAGAATCGCCGCCTGTTCATCACCGCCGCCGAGGGCCCGCCGGGCCAGGCGCTGCAGCTGCGGCGGACGCCGGAGCTGATCCACGGCCTGGGCAATTTGATCCAGAACGCCCTGCAATTCGCCCGAAACCGGGTCGAGATCGGCGCCGAATATGGACCGAAGACCGTGGTGCTGAAGATCAGCGACGATGGCCCCGGCTTCCCGCTGGCCCTGCTGGGCCGGCTCGGCGAGCCCTATGTCTCCGGCCGCGGCGAGGACAGCGACCATATGGGGCTCGGCATCTTCATCGCGGCCACGCTGCTCGAGCACAGCGGAGCCCAATTGTCCTTCTCGAATGGCCCGCAAGGGGGCGCGGTTATTGCAGTTGCGTGGCCGCGACACAAATTTGAGAGGAAAGAAAGGACCTGGTCATGACCGTTTCCCCTGCCACCCTGATCCCTGAACAGCCGGCGCCGCTGCCGGCGCGCGATGCGGCCAAGAGCCTCCTGATCGTCGACGACGACGTCGCCTTCCGCACCCGCCTGGCCCGCGCCATGGAGAAGCGGGGCTTCGAGGTGGTGACCGCCGACGGCCTCGCCACCGGCATCGACCTGGCCCGCCGCGTCGCCCCCGCCTTCGCCGTGCTGGACCTGCGGCTGGGCGACGGCAACGGCCTGGACATCGTGCCGGTGCTGCACGAGGCGCGGCCGGACAGCCGGGTGATCATGCTGACCGGCTACGGCAACATCGCCACGGCGGTGGCCGCGGTGAAGGCCGGCGCCGTCGACTACCTGGCCAAGCCGACCGACGCCGACCAGATCGAGGCGGCGCTGCTGAATCCGGACGAGAAGCTGCCGCCGCCGCCGGAGAACCCGATGTCGGCCGACCGGGTGCGGTGGGAGCACATCCAGCGGGTGTTCGAACAGTGCGACCGCAACGTGTCGGAGACGGCGCGCCGGCTGAAGATGCACCGCCGCACCCTGCAGCGCATCCTCAACAAGCACGCCCCGCGCGGGTGACCACTCCCGCTTGCACGGGATGTGTCCCAAAGCCGTCATTGCGAGCGCAGCGAAGCAATCCAGGGGCCAGTGCGAACCGGCCCCTGGATTGCTTCGTCGGCTTCGCCTCCTCGCAATGACGATGAGGGTTATCTACCCGCCGAGGATCGCGGCGGTCCGGCCCAGCCAGTCGGCGGGGTCGGTACGGTGATAGACCCGCTCCGCCGGCTCGATGCGGTCGAGGAAGCCCTGGTAGATCACCGCCTGCCGGGCGGCGGCGATCGGGGCCAGCAGCGTCGCGGCCCGGTCGGGATCGGCGCCCGGCACCGCCATGCGCCAGCATTCGTGCCAGTGCGCCCGGACCGGCCCGACCGCGTCGGCCGGGATCCGGGTCAGGAAGGCCGGCTGGTCCAGCAGCGGATGGCCGACGCCGCTGTCGCCCCAGTCGAGCAGGGTGATCGCCGAGCCCTCGCCGCGGCAATTGCCGGGGTGGAAGTCGCCATGCACCAGCGTGTCGTCCAGGCCGCAGGCGGCGATGTCGGCGAAGCGGCGCGGCAGGCCGCGCAGGAAGCCGGCCAGGACCGCCCGGTCGGTCGCCGTGAGCTCGTCCGCCGTCCCCTCCACCACAGCGGCAATCGCCGCCTCCAGCGCCGGCGCGCGCCAGTCCGGCAGGCCGAGCGCCAGGAGGTCTTTCGCCCGTCCATGCCAGCAGCGCTGCAGTCCGACCAGCAGCGCCGCCATGTCGAGCAGCTGGGCCGGCCCGGCCTCGTACAGGTCCTCGCCCGGGATCTCGGCCAGCAGGACGCGGCCTTCCTCATGCCCGAGCAGCTTCGGCACCGGCCCGCCGGCCAGGCGGGCGAGCAGCCGCCCCTCATGGGCGAAGAAGGGCGGCACCGCCTTCAGCCAGGCCACCTGCCCCTCGACCGGGATCCGCCAGAGGCTGGACAGGTTCCAGCTGCGGATCTGCTCCGGCGCGCCTGACGGGCGCAGGCCCTGCCCTTCCAGCACCTGCCGGGCCCAGGCCAGGTCGGCGGCCGGACCGCCGGGGCGGGCATAGAGCAGCCGCAGCGGCTGCTCGTCCAGCGTGCCGACCCAGGGCTCGGCGGAGACGGGCTCTGCGACCTCGGCCAGATAGGTCACCTCGCCGCCATGCGGCCGGCCGAGCTCCGTCTCCAGCAGCCGCAGGATGGTGACGTCGATGCCGAAACGGTCGCGCACCGCGCGGACCACCGGTTCGACCTCCTGCCACCACGGCGTCGCGGCGGCCACCGGCGGCAGGATGCCGAGGACGCGCCCCTCCGGCGTGACGAGGACGAGGCGGGCGGTCCGCGGCGGGATCCCGGGAAATTCTGACGGCATCGATCGGTCCGGCGCAGACTGCCCGATCATCGCCGGGCCACAGTCGAAGATACACGGCTGGGCCGATTCCATTCCTAGTGTATTTTGAATGACTATAATGTTGATTCTCACGCCATTCGCGTGCCAAAGTCGTTTCACACGACATCAAAATCGGAGATGGCGATGGTGGCGCAGACTCGCTGGCCGGGCGGCGCCCGGACCGTGCTGTGCGTCACGGTCCATGTCGACGGCCCGTCGGAGGAGGCCGGGCGCGGCCTCAACGCGCTCGGCATCCACAGCCGCGGCCGCTACGCCATCCGGCGCGGCGTGCGGCGATATCTCGACATGTTCGACCGGCTGGGCCTCCCGGCCACCTTCTTCGTCTGCGGCCAGGACGTCGAGACCTGGCCCGAGCTGTACCGCGACATCCACCGGGCCGGCCACGAGCTGGCGGCGCATGGCTACCAGCATGAGGGCTGGGACCTGGGTGACGCCGAGCCGGCGCTGCTGGAGAAGACCCACCGCATCATCGCCGACACGGTCGGCGAGGCCCCGGTCGGCTGGTGCTCGCCCTCCGGCCGCAAGAGCCGCCTGACCCTGCCGGCGCTGCGCCGCCTGGGCTATCGCTACGACGCCAGCGAGAAGGACGACGACCTGCCCTATCTGCTGCCGGAGGAAGCCGGGCAGCCGGATTTCGCCATCCTGCCGAACAACGTCGTCTCGCTGGACGACCACCCGATGTATGCGATCGGCCGGGCGCTGGCGTCCGAGGTGCTGGAGACCTGGATCCAGGAGCTGGAGGCGATCGAGGCCGGCGACGGCTATGTCCAGTTGATCATCCATCCGGAGGCCAATGGCGGCTCCGGCGTGCCGGCCCGGGCCGCGGCGGTCGAGGCCTTCCTGCGCCATGCCCTGGCCCGGCCGGGCCTCGCGGCCCTGCGGATGAAGACGCTGGCCGAGCATTGCCTGGCCGACCCCGCGGCCTGGAGGAACCCGCGCCCATGACCCGAACCACCCTGGTCACGGTCAATGTCCACGGCGTCGGGCCGGAGGCCGCTTCGGCGCCGGAGGAAGAGTTGTTCGGCCGCCTGGGCCTCGGCCGCTACACCTACCGCATCGGCCTGGCCCGCGTGCTGGACTCGCTGCGCCGGCCGGAGATCAAGGCCACCTTCTTCTGGCCGGTGTTCGAGGCGGAGCGCTGCCGCGCCCTGCTGGAACAGTGCCTGGCCGACGGCCACGAGGTGGCGTCGAACGGCCTGGCCTTCGAGGACCATATCGGCCTGGCCGACCGCGAGGATGCGGTGCTGGAAGAGGCCCAGGCCCGCCTGACCGCGCTGTGCGGCACCGCGCCGGTCGGCTTCCGGGCCCCGACCGGGACGCTGTCGAACCGCACCATCCCGATCCTGCGGCGCCTGGGCTACCGCTACGACAGCAGCTTCATCGACGACGATGCGCCCTATCCGCTGGATGCCGACGGCGGGGCCGGGATGGTCGAGCTGCCGGTCAGCCAGGGGATGACCGACGCCACCCATTTCGGCCAGCGCCTGACCCAGTCGCGGGCCGAGGCCTTCCTGATCGAGGCGTGGGACGCGCTGCTCGCCACCGACGGCTATGCCTGCCTGACCTTGCATCCGCGCGCCGATCTCGGCGTCGGACGGGCGGCGCGGATCACGATGATCGAGCGGCTGTTCGAGCGGGCGCGGGGGCTGGGCAGCGAGTTCCGGCAGTGCCGGGAGGTGGCGGCGGAAGCCGGCCGGCGGTTCGGATCAGGCGTGCCGTCCGGCACCGCCTGATCTCGCTGCAATGCAATATGTCAGATCTAATGCCGGGCAGTATGGTCGCGCAGCACGTCGGCGATGAAGGTGTTGGCCAGGTCGGACGATGCTTCCGGGTGACGTCTGCGGAACGCCTCGAGCGCGGCGTCGCAGGCCGTCCATTCATCGGCGCCCGCGGCGCGGCGCGCCTCATAGGCGCTGATGACAATGTCGCTGGTGGAAGGAATGGCCTGGCCCACTTAACCTCTCCCTTGGCGCAATTCGGTATCGACGTGGCGAAACAATCCGGCGGGTAGAGCTATCAACATTGCACTGCACAATACGTTCCCTGTCCAGTCGATTCTTCGGGTGAAATCCAGCCGAGCCACTGCTGAAATCGATACAATTTTGAATAAAGCACTGTCGTCCGGGGGTGTAGCACAATATCCGAAATGATGAGGCCGAGATCAGAACAAGATCATGTCCGACATTAGGCCAGACTAGGGCTTGAGCCGCCACCCCCTCGCAATCAGCAGGGCGGCGCCGGCCCACAGCGCCGCGCCGCTGACGGCCAGCACCGCAAGGCTGTGGCCGACCGGCTCCGCCCCCGCGCCGCCGAAGGCGATGCGGGCGGCGTCGATCGCGTAATAAACCGGGTTCAGACCCACCACGGCGGCGAGCGGTTCCGGGAGCAGGGCGACCGGGGCGAAGACACCGGACAGGAAGGTGACCGGGATCAGCAGGAAGCCGAAGAAGGCCGCGGCCTGGTCCCATTTCTCCGCCCACAGCCCGACCAGCGTGCCGGCGGCGGCCAGCAGGAAGGCGCCGAGCAGCAGCACCAGCGCCAGCAACGCCGGGTCGGCGACGCCGGTGCCGGCGGCCAGCAGCAGCGCCACCAGGCAGGGCAGGCCGGTGACGAGGCCGGAGGCGGTGCCGGCCAGGGCATAGCCGGCCGCCACCTCCCACGCCGCCAGCGGCGGCATCAGGATGTCGCCGACCAGCCGTTCGACCTTGAGGAAGGTAATGCTGTAGACCGTGGCCTCGGCGGCGCGCAGGATCACGACATAGACGATCAGCCCGGGCGCCAGGAACGGCAGCAGCCCGCCCGGCCCGGCCCAGGCCGCTGCGGTCTCGCCGCCGACCGCCTCGCCCGAGGCGACGGCGAACACCGCGACATAGAGCAGGGTGGAGAAGGTCGGGGCGACCACCGTCTCCCGCCACTCCTTGAGATAGGCCCGGAACTCGCGCCGGAACAGCGTGGCCAAGCCCAGCCAGTGCACCGCGCCGAAGCGCCGGACCGGGCGGGCCGCCCCCGCCGGAAGCCGCGTCGTCACACCTTCAGCTTGTAGCCGGTGGCGAGCATGCGCAGCAGCAGCGCCAGCAGCGCGGCGTTGACGCCGAGCAGCACCAGGATGCCGGTCGCCAGCGTGCCGTCGCTGACGCCGATGAAGCCGTAGCGGAACCCGTCGATCATGTAGAAGAACGGGTTGAGATGGGCGACGAAGTGCCAGGCCGGCGGCAGCCGGTCGAGCGAGTAGAAGGTGCCGGACAGGAAGGCCAGCGGCGTGACCACGAAGTTGGTGACCGCGGCGATGTGGTCGAACTTCTCCGACCAGATGCCGCCGATGGCGCCGAGCAGCGCCAGCATCATCGACGCGGCGAGGCCGTGGAACAGCACGAAGCCGGGATGGACCGGGTCGACCGGCACGAAGATCCGGATCGCCACCCAGGTCACCGTGCCCACCAGCAGGCCGCGGACGACGCCGCCGGCGATGTAGCCGGCGGCCAGCTCGGCCGGGGCCAAAGGCGGCATCAGCACATCGACGATGTTGCCCTGGATCTTGGCGATCATCAGCGAGGACGAGGTGTTGGCGAAGGCGTTCTGCGCCATCGCCATCATGATCAGCCCCGGCGCCAGGAACTGCAGGAACGGCACCCCCGCCGCCTGCCGCCCGGCGCCGCCGAGGGCCAGGGCGAAGATGGCGTAGAACAGCAGCGTGGTGACCACCGGCGCCGCGATGGTCTGGGTCGCGACCTTGAGGAAGCGGTGGATCTCCTTGGCGGTCAGGGTCCACAGGCCGATCCAGTTGATGCGGCCGATCGGGCGGGGCTGGGGCATGGGCGTTCTTGCGGCGGCGGGCGCGCGACCATAGCCCGCCCCGAAGCGGCCGGCAAAGGGAGACGGCCAAACCCTCCGCCCCTCGCCGGCGCATCGAGGGTCTGCGAACCAAGAGTCCAATATCCAGCAATATCTCTCAATATTGCATAAACTTGTATTCTATATTCAAGAATTATCAATTGACTCAGAATGGGTACCCAATTAGCCTGACTATAGAGCGTTCGATTTACCAATACATTGACCTTTGTAACTTGATAACATAGGGAGACTGAAAATGCCCGCTTGGTTTGCATTCGAACAGCCGTCGAGCCCGGGCCATGAATTTATCATCCAGCTCGACGATGACAGCAAAATCCAGAAGGCGCGCGACATATTGTCGGGGAAAGAACGGAATGAAATTCACGTTCACGGACGCCTCGTCAAACGGACAGCGCCGTACAATCCGAGATTCAACTTTTATCTCGATCCCAGCACGATCAATTTCTTTGCCCAGGCGATCGAGGTCTGCGACGCGAACATGCTGTATGTGGAAGAGCATCTCGACGAGGCCTGCGGCGCCTTCCTGCCGGGCTGCCACTGGTGCCCCTGGGACTCCAAGCTGACCCGCGAACTCACCCCGTAACCGGCCGGTCGAAAATATTAACCAGTCATCCCGTGCGCGCTGCGGCGCGAAGTGCCGCTGCGCAGACCCGGGATCTCCGGGCGATCCCAGAGAGATCCCGGGTCTGCAGCGCATCATTGCATGCTGCGCTGCGCACGGGATGACGAGCCGTAGTTTATGATGCCTGGTATCACTCCGCCGCCAGCGCTCCGGCACCGGTCTCGGGCGGCATCAGCCAGCCATCCTCGACCCGCAGGCGGAGGGCCGCGCCCTCCGCAGGCGGCGGGCCGCGATGGGCGATGCGCAGCACCCGGCCGGGATCGGCGTCCGGCCGGCAATGCAGGATGGTCACGGCCCCCTCGAACACCGCGCGGTCCAGCCGCGCCGGGATGCCCTCGGCCGGATCCACCGCCAGCCCCTCGGCCCGCAGGCAGGCGGCCTGCGCCGGCGCATGCGCCCCCGGCCCGCTGCGCAGCCGCACCGGATGGCCCCACAGCTCGGCCGCGCACAGGCCGGGGCCGGCGCCGCCGCGCCAGCTCACCGGCACCACCATGCCGCGGCCGACGAAATCCGCCACCATCGCCGTCGCCGGCTCGGCATAGAGCCGCCGCGGCGGCGCCACCTGCTGCAGCCGACCGTGGTCCATCACCGCGATGCGGTCGGCCAGCGCCATCGCCTCGGCCTGGTCGTGGGTGACATAGACCACCGTGGCGCCGAGCTGCCGGTGCAGCCGGCGGAACTCCGCCTGCAGCGCGTCGCGCAGATGCACGTCGAGATTGGCCAGCGGCTCGTCCATCAGCACCAGCGCCGGCGCCATCGCCAGGCAGCGGGCCAAAGCGACGCGCTGGCGCTGGCCGCCGGACAGGGCGTCCGGCCGGGTGTCGGCACGGTCCGCCAAGCCGACCGCCGCCAGCGCCTGGTCGGACCGCTTCGTCCGCTCCGCCGCCGGCAGCCGGCGGATGCGCAGCGCATAGTCGACATTCTCGCGCACGGTCATGTGCGGCCACAGCGCATAGGACTGGAACACCATGCCGATGCCGCGCTCCTCCGCCGGCACCATGGCGCCGCTTCCCGCCACCACCCGGCCGCCGATCCGGATCGTGCCGCCGTCCGGCGCGTCGAAACCGGCGAGCAGGCGCAGCAGCGTGGTCTTGCCGCAGCCGGAGGGGCCGAGCAGCGCCAGGAACTCGCCCTGCGCCACCTGCAGATCCACCCCGTCGACCGCGACGCGCGGGCCGAAGCGCCGGAGGACGCGGTCGATGTCTACGGCAGCCATGGCAGCGATCCCCTGGGCAGGCGGTGGGCGAAGAGCGTGGCGATGCCGGCGAGGCCGAGCGTGACCAGCACGGTCAGCACCGCGACGGCCGAGGCGGCGGTGGCGGCGCCTTCCGCCTGCAGCGAGAACACCATCACCCCGACCGTCTCGCTGCCGCGCGACCACAGCAGGGCCGAGACCGTCAGCTCGTTGAAGGCGGTCAGGAACACCAGAATGGCGCCGGTCGCGACCGCCGGGGCCACCGCGGGCAGCAGGATGCCGACCAGGCGCCGCGGCCCGCGGGCGCCGGCCAGCCGGGCCGCCTCCTCCGGCGCCGGGTCGGCCTGGGCCATCGCCGCCGCCACCGGCCGCAGCGCCAGGGCCAGGAACCGGCCGAGATAGGCGGCGAGGATGATCCACAGCGTGCCGTAGAGGCTGACCCCGAGCAGCGGCAGCGGCCGTAGCAGCAAGAGGATTGCGGCGATCGCGGTCAGCACGCCGGGCAGCGCATAGGGCAGGTCGGCCAGGGTGTCGAGCCAGCGCATCGCCCGCCAACGCCGCGCCTCGGCATAGTAGGCCAGGACCAGCCCGACCGCCGCCGTGGCCAGTGCCGCCGCCCCGGCCAGCAGCGCACTGTTCAGGAAGGCGCGGCGGGTGGCATCGTGCTGGAACAGGATGTAGCCGAACTGGTCGAGGCTGGCGGTGCCGAGGCTGAGCTCCACCCCCAAGGCCGGCACCAGCGCCGAGGCCAGCAGGGCCAGCAGCGGGGCGACGGAGAGCACGCCGACGATCAGTCCCAGCGCCGCCTCGGCCCAGGGCCGGGCCCGGCCGAGCGGCAGCACCGGCCCGGCCGGGCCGGTGCGGACCAGCACCGGCGCCCGCGAAGCGGCCCAGCGCTGCAGCCCGAGGCCGAGCGCCGCCAGCACGGCCAGCACCAGGGCCAGCGCCGCGACCTCGCCCAGCACCGAGGGGCCGAAGCCGCTGAGCCGCTGGTAGATCAGCGTGGTCAGCACGCTGTAGCGGCCGGGGATGCCGAGCAGCGCCGGCACGCCGAAATTGCCGATGGCCGAGACGAAGGCCAGCGCCGCGCCGGCGCCGAAGGCCGGGCGCAGCAGCGGCAGCAGGATGCCGAGCAGGATCCGCGGGCCGCGGGCGCCGGCCGCCCGCGCGGCCTCGACCAGATCGCAGGGCAGGCTACGAATGGCCGCGGTGACGGCGAGGAAGACCAGCGCCGCATGCTCCAGCCCCATGATCCAGACGACGCCGCCGCCGGAATAGAGCGGGTGGTTCGGCCGGGGGCCGGTGACGGCGTCGAGCAGGGCGCGGGCCGGGGTGCCGGCGTCGAGCAGCCGGATCCAGGCCAAAGCGGCGATCTGCGGCGGGATCAGCATCGGCAGCAGGCACAAGAGCGCCAGCACACCGCGGCGCCGGATGTCGGTCAGCCCGATGGCGAGCGCCAGGCCACCGCCGACGATCACCGAGACCAGGGTCGAGCCGAGGCCGGCGACAATGGTGTTCTGCAGCGCCCTCAGCGTGGCCCGGCCGCCGAGCATGGCCACCGCCGCCTCCGGCTGCGCCAGCCCCTCGGCGAACAGGCGCAAGAGCGGGAGGGCGCAGAGCAGCAGCACATAGGCGCCGGCCGCGCCGGCCAGGACGGGATCGCCCCAGCGGCGGGGGCGGAAGGCTGCAGGGGTCGTTGCCAGGGAATCGGTCACGGGCGCGCTGGAGTTGCGATCGACGATCTCGGAGCCTCCCGTACCATCATCGCAGGCGCCGGTCTCCCCCTCACCCTCCCGTTGCCGACGCAACGGGCCCCTCCCTCTCCCCAAGGAGAGGGAAAATCACCTCGCCTTGGGGAGAGGTCGGAATCGCGCAGCGATTCCGGGTGAGGGGGCGGCGCCGGCCTCTCAGCCCGAAGCGCCCTCACCCCCCGAAGGCGTCGCTGAACTTGCGCTTGTTCTCGTCGACGCCCTTGGCCAGGGTCTCGGCCGAGACCGGCATCAGCTTCAGCGCCGACGCCGCAGGCCGGCCGGGCGGCAAAGCGACGCCGGGCTTGCCGGGGATGTAGCCCTGCTTCGCCATATAGGCCTGGCCGTCATCCGACAGCAGCCAGTTCACGAAGGTCTTGGCATCGGCGACGTCGTCCGCGGTCTTCAGGATCGCCACCGGCTCGGTCACCACCGAGACGCCGTCGGCGGGATAGACGAAGTCGACCGGCGAGCCCTTGGCCTTGGCGTTCAGCGCCATGAAGTCGACGATGATGCCGTAGCTCTTCTGGCCGGTGGCCACCGCCTCCATCACCGTGCCGTTGCCCTGGCCGGCCACCGCACCGTTTTCCGCCAGCTTGTCGAGATAGTCCCAGCCCATCCCGGGCTGCGCCGCGACCGTGCCGACATGGATCACCGCGGCGCCGGAATAGAGCGGGCTGGCCATGATCACCTGGTTCTTGGCCGCGGCGGACAGCAGGTCGGCCCAGGATTTGGGCGCCGGCGCGCCGGACTTGGTGTTCCAGGCGATGCCGGTCGGGATCAGCTTGGTGCCGAAGAAGGTCTTGTCCGGATCGGCGAAGCCGTCGGGGAAGCCCTGGATCGGCGCATCGGCATAGGCCAGCAGGCGGCCGTCATCCTTCAGCTGCTGCATCGCCACCGCATCGGCGATGAACACCACGTCGGGCTGCGGCGACCCGGCCGCGAACTCCGCCTGCAGCTTGTTCAGCACCTCGGTGGTGCCGGAGCGGAAGAACTCGACCTTCACCTCCGGATGCGCCTTGTTGAACTCGGCGACCAGCGCCGTCATCGCCTCGTTGGGGGTCGAGGTGTAGATCATCAGCGATCCCGGCGCGGCGAAGGCCGCGGTCGAGAATGCGGTCAGGGCGGCGGCGAGGAGAAGGCGGGTCAGCATGTGCGTGGATCCCAAGGATTTTAGACAATGCCCGGGGTGCTAGCAGGTTCCGGTTGCAGTTTCATGACCGGCGCGAGCCGCCAGGGCAAGCCCGCGCTGTCCGGCGGGGTGAAGCGCATCGGCAGGCCGTTGCCGACGCCCCTGGCCTCGAAGCCCAGGCCTAGCCGGTCACGCAGCACCCGCATGATGCCGGCATGGGCGACGATCAGCAGCGACCCGGCGAGCGGCGCCGGCTCGGCGGCCAGGATCGGCTCGCAAGCCGCCCAGGCGCGGTCGCGGAATGCCTCCCAGCTCTCGCCGCCCTCCGGGACCATGAAATAGTCCGGCCGGTCGGCGACCAGCCGCCCCTCCCAGGTGCCCCAATGGCGCTCAACCAGTCCGGCATCGGTCGCGACCGGCAGGCCGAGCGCCTCGGCCACGATCTCGGCCGTGCGCAGCGCCCGGCGCTGCGGGCTGGCGACGATGCGGCGGATGCCGGAGCCGGCCAGCGCGACGGCGGCCTCCCGCGCCTGGGCCTCGCCCAGCTCGGTCAGCGCGGCATCGGTGCTGCCGGCAATCACCCGGTCGCGGTTGGCGGTGCTCTGGCCGTGGCGCAGGAAGAGGAAGGGCGTCATTGGATCTCCACGATCTCGTCCAAGGCGATGCGGGCGGGGGCGAAGGCCTTGGCCCAGGCGGCGCGGTGCTTGGCGTCGCCGAAGGCCGGGATCACCGTCCCGGCCCCGAGCACCTGCGCCAGCGCCGCGTTCTGCGACAAGCGCGGATGCACCGGCCAGCGCAGCGCCATCGCCCTGCCCTCCTCCACCGCCCGCCGCGCCGGGCTGCCGGCGGCGACGTAGCCGGTGGCGACCACCGGGCCGTCCGCCGTGCCCCAGCCCTCCAGCAGCGGCTTGGCGGCGCCGCCGGTGGCGTTCGGCTTGGCGGCGATGATCGCCCGCTCCGGCGGCGGCTCGACCGATTCGATCGGCTCGATCCGGCGGCGCAGCGAATCCAGCATCGTGCCGGCACCGGGCCGCAGCCAGGCGGGCTCGGCGATCAGCCGGTCGATCATCGCGCGGTTGGCGTCGCACACCGCCGGCTTGCGGTCATGCGCCGCCGCCGCGGCCAGCGCCATCTCCGGTCCGCGCCCGCCGGCCGGGGCCAGCAGCAGCGAGCGCTTGGCGGCGAAGACCGGGGCGAAGGCGGCCAGGCGCTGCTCATGCGGCGTGTCGTCGTCGCCATAGGAGGCGTCGAGGATGGCGACCCGGGCCGGCGGCGGCTCCGCATCCACGGCGAAGAGCACCGAGTCGAACGCCATGTCGCCGGCATAGAACAGCCCGCCGCCGATCGCGAGATGCAGCCACACCCCGCCCGGCGCATGGCCGGACCGGCCACAGGTGACGGCGAGGTCGCCCGCCAGCCGGTTGTGGCCGAGCATGAGCGGCCGGCGGTCGGCCGGCGCCCCCTCGGGCAGCGCCTGCAGCACCGGCGGTGTGGCATAGACCGGCACCGGGCCGAACCGGTCCGCGGCCTCCGGCAGCGCGTCGACATGGTCGGGATGGCCGTGGCTGAGCAGAATGGCGTCGATCGGGCCGAGGCCGGACAGATCGGGGCGCATGCCCTCATCCGGCCCGGCGCCGCAGTCGAGCAGCAGCCGCATCCCCGCCGCCTCCACCAGGAAGCAGGCGGGGCCTTTGCCCCCGACCCCCGAGATCGCACGCACGCTCGCCGTCATCGGATCCTCCAGATCGCAGACCTGCCTAGACGGGAACGGGGCGAAGCGCCACCGCGTCCCCCGCACGGGTGCCCTGACAGGCGTCTTGACTCCCATTTGAAACGTTTCATAGTGAGGACATGTCGCAGCGAAAGACGACGATCAGGGAGGTCGCGTCACGCGCCGGGGTCTCGCTCGGCACGGCATCCAACGTGTTCAACGGCAAGTCCGGGGTCGGGGCCGAAAGCCGCCGGCGGGTGCTGGATGCGGCCGAGGCGCTGGGCTTCCGGCCGAACAGCCTGGCCGCGGGCCTGCGCCGCCAGCGCACCCGCACCATCGGCCTGGTGGTGCCCGACGTGCTGAACATCGTGTTCAACGAGCTGGTCGAGCATCTCGAGAACATCGCTTTGTCGCAGAGCTACGAGGTGATCATCGTCACCTCGCGCGAGGACCCGGAGCGCGAGCACGAGCGGGTACGGGCGTTGCTGTCGCGGCGGGTCGACGGGCTGATCATCGTGCCCACCCGCGACTGGTCGGAGACCGAGCGCGAGATGCGGCACCACCGCATCCCGGTGGTGGTGCTGGACCGCGTCGCGGCGCAGGACCATTTCCCATCCGTCGCGGTCGACAACGCCGCCGCCACCCGGCTGGGCACCGAGCATCTGCTGGCCCTGGGCCACCGCGACCTCGCCTTCGTCATCAACTCGACCCGGCTGTGGAACAGCGCCGCGCGGGTCGAGGGCTTCCAGGCCACGATGCGCGCCGCCGGGTTGGAGCGGCGGGCCCGGGTGCTGCTGCCGGGCATGACCGAGGAGGAGACCCGGGCCGGCGTGCTGCCGGTCCTCACCGCCCCCAGCCGGCCGACCGCGATCTTCACCGGCAGCAACGTCGCCACGCTGGGTGTGCTGCGGGCGGTGCAGGATGCCGGGATGTCGATCCCGCAGGACCTGTCGCTGCTGGCCTTCGACGATTTCGCCTGGCTGACCGTGCTGCGCCCCTTCGTCAGCGCCATCCGGCAGCCGACCGCGGCGCTGGCCGGCCATGCCTGGCGGATCCTGACCGCCACCTTCGAGACGCCGGACCGGCCGGCCGAGCATATCCGCCTGCCGGCGCCGCTGATCATGCGCGAAACCACGGCCGCGCCGCCCTGAACCCCCGTGCCGGGCGCAACCGCCCGCGAACAGAGAGGGAGGAGACGTGTCGAATACAGCCGCACAGACCGCATCGCCGGTGCTGCAGGCCGCCGGCATCGGCAAGGCCTTCGCCGGGGTGACGGTGCTGCACGGCGTCGGCCTGGACCTGTTCGCGGGCGAGATCCACGCGCTGATGGGCGAGAACGGCGCCGGCAAATCGACCCTGATGAAGATCCTGGCCGGGATTTATGCCGATTATGACGGCACCATCCTGGTCGACGGCGCGCCACGCCTGTTCGCCGGGGTGCGCGACGCCGAGGAGGCCGGCATCGGCATCATCCACCAGGAGCTGAACCTGGTGCCGGGCATGACCGTGGCCGAGAACATCTTCCTCGGCCGCGAGAAGCTGCGCGGCGGCATCTTCGTCGACGGGCCGGGCCTGCGCGAGGCGGCGGCGCGGCTGATCCGCCGGCTGGGCATCGCGGTCGACCCCGACGCCCGGGTCGGCAGCCTGCGGGTCGGCGAGCAGCAGCTGGTCGAGATCGCCAAGGCGCTGTCGCTGGACACCCGCATCCTGATCATGGACGAGCCGACCTCCGCTTTGTCCCAGGCCGAATGCGCCACCCTGTTCGCGGTGGTGCGGCAGCTGGCGCGCGACGGCGTCGCGGTCGTCTACATCTCGCACCGGATGGACGAGGTGATGGAACTGGCCGACCGCGTCACCATCCTGCGCGACGGCCGCCATGTCGTCACCGCCCCGATCGCCGCGCTGACGCGGGAGCGCATCATCGCCCATATGGTCGGGCGCGAGCTGGCCAGGGCCGAGCATCCGCCCGGCCGCGGCGGCGCCGGCGGGATGCCGGTGCTGTCGGTCCGCGACCTGTCGCTCGACGTGCCGGGCCGGCGCGGCGGCTGGCGCCGGGTGCTGGACGGCGTCGGCTTCGACCTGCAGCCCGGCGAGATCCTGGGCATCGCCGGCCTCCTGGGCGCCGGCCGCACCGAGATCCTGGAGACCATCTTCGGCTCCGCCCGCGGCCGCAGCGGCGGCACGGTCCGGATCGACGGCGAAGCGGTGGCGATCGACGATCCGGCAGCGGCCAAGCGCCATGGCCTGGCGCTGGTGACCGAGGACCGCAAGGTCACCGGCCTGCAGCTCGGCGCCTCGATCCGTGACAACCTGGCCCTGCCCTCGCTCTCCGTCCTGGCGCGGCTCGGCCTGCGCCGCTTCGGGCGGGAGGCGGAGCTGGCCCGCGGCGCCATCGGCCGGCTCGGGGTGCGCTGCACCGGGCCGCAGCAGCCGGCCGGGCGCCTGTCCGGCGGCAACCAGCAGAAGGTGGTGATCGGCAAATGGCTGGCCACCGCCCCGCGCGTGCTGCTGCTGGACGAGCCGACCCGCGGCATCGATGTCGGCGCCAAGAAGGAGATCTACGACCTGGTCTTCGCCCTGGCCGACCAGGGCATCGCCATCCTGCTCGTCTCCTCCGAGCTGCCCGAACTGCTGCTGCTGGCCGACCGCATCCTGGTGATGTGCGAGGGCCGGCAGACCGGCCTGCTGCCCCGCGCCGGGGCCAGCCAGGAGGCGATCATGGACCTCGCCTCGCCCCGCGCCGCCCGACTCACAGAGATCGCATCATGAGCGTCCTGCGCCTGCTGTCCCGTACCAAGCTGTACTGGGGCCTGCTGGTCATCCTGCTGATCGGCATCGCCTTCTCGCCGGTCAGCGGCAGCGGCCGCAACATCTTCCTGTCCTACGGCAACCTGACCGACGTGCTGCGCCAGGTGTCGATCACCGGCCTGGTCGCCGTCGGCATGACCGTGGTGATCCTGATCGCCGGCATCGACCTGTCGGTCGGGTCGGTGATGGCCTTCGGCACGGTGCTGACCGCGACGCTGCTGACCCAGGAAGGCTGGACCAGCTCCGCCACCGTCGCCGTGCCGGCCGCCATCCTGGTCGCCTTCGCCGCCGCCTTCCTGCTGGTCCGCTTTCTCGGCCGCGGGCTGAAGCACCGGGAGGGGCCGGTGGGCGCCCGGCGGCAGCACACGCGCGATCCGCTGCGCGACGGCTGGATCCCCGGCGCCGCCGGCCTGGCCCTGGCGGCGCTGGTGGCCCTGTGGCTGGTGCCGCAGGTCGGCACCAAATTCGGCGTCCCGGCCCTCCTGGTCGCGGTGCCCTGCGCCGGGCTGATGGTCGGCGCGGTCAGCGGCGCCATCATCGTCGCCGGCCGGCTGCAGCCCTTCATCGTCACCCTGGCGATGATGGTCGGCATGCTGGGCCTGTCGCGCCTGACCGCGGGCCAGGACAGCGCCGTGCTGCCGGTCTATGCCGGCACCAACGCCACCGAGGACATCGAGCTGCTGCGCAGCATGCTGTGGGGCGTGCTGCCGGTGCCGGGCCTGTTCTTCCTGGCCGCGGTCGCGGTCTTCGCGGTGCTGCTGCGCCTGACCGTGTTCGGCCGCTACGTCTACGCCATCGGCGGCAATGAGGAGGCGGCGCGGCTGTCCGGCATCCCGGTCGACCGGGTGAAGATCGCCGCCTACGCCTTCTCCGGCATGCTCGCGACGCTGGCCGGCATCCTCTATGTCGCCCAGTACCGCCAGGGCAAGCCGGATGCCGGGGCGGGGCTGGAGCTGGACGCCATCGCCGCGGTGGTGATCGGCGGCACCAGCCTGATGGGCGGCCGCGGCGCCCTGGCCGGCACGCTGGTCGGCGTCCTGATCTTCGGGCTGCTGTCGAACATCCTGCAGCTCCACAACATCAACTCCAACCTGCAGCTGGTGTTCAAGGGGGCGATCATCGTCGTCACCGTGCTGCTGCAGGAGCGCAACCTGGCCGATCTGCTGGCGCCGTTCCGCACGGCGCGCGCAGCCCGGCGGGACCCCGCCGCCCGATCCGAGGCGCCGGGCCAACAAGGATCGTCGCTGATCCATCGGGAAGGAACGCAACCATGAACCGTCGCGATCTCTTGAAAACCACCGCGCTGGCGCTGGGCGCCGGCGTCACCCTGCACCTGCCCGCCGGCTGGACCCCGGCCCGCGCTGCCGACAAGAAATGGCGCATCGGCTTCTCCCAGGCCACGACGCTGGAGCCGTGGCGGGTGCAGTTCAACAAGGACATCAAGGCCGAAGCCGAGAAGCACCCGGAGGTCGAGCTGCTGATCGCCGACGCCGAGGACAAGACCGAGAAGCAGGTCGCCGATGTCGAGAACTTCATCCGGCAGGAGGTCGATGCCCTGCTGATCTCGCCGAAGGAATCGGCCGGCCTGACCGGGGTGGTGGAGAAGGCGATCGACGCCAAGATCCCGGTCTTCGTGCTGGACCGCAACGTCGACACCGACCGCTACACCCAGTTCATCGGCGGCGACAACGTCGTCATCGGCAAGGCGGTCGGCGACTTCGTGGTCAAGACCCTGGGCGGGCCGGGCAAGGCGGCCGGCAACGTGGTCGAGATCTGGGGCGGCCTCGGCACCCAGCCGGCGCATGACCGGTCGAACGGCTTTCATTCGGTGGCCGACAAGGAGCCCGGGCTGAAATACCTGCTCGACAAGCAGTCGGCCGACTGGAAGCAGAACCTGGCCTACGACATCATGTCGACCGCCCTGCGCAACCACGAGAAGATCGACCTGGTCTACGGCCACAACGACCCGATGGCCTATGGCGCCTATCTCGCCGCCAAGGATGCGGGCCGGGAGAAGGAGATCAAGTTCGTCGGCGTCGACGGCCTGCCGAACGAGGGCGTGGTCTGGGTCAACAAGGGCGAGCTGGCCGCCACCTTCCTGTACCCCACCCCGGGCGCCGAGGGCCTGCGCCAGGCGGTGAAGCTGCTGAAGGGCGAAAAGGTCGAGAAGACGATCGTGCTGCCGACCGAGACCATCACCAAGGAGAACGCCCCGGAGATCCTGAAGCGGAACGGGCTGATGTGATCGATCTGTCCGCTCTGTGATGTGTCCCGGGGCTCGATGTCGGCGAGCCCACCAGGAGATCGTCATTGCGAGCGCAGCGAAGCAATCCAGGGCCGTTTGGCGTGGCCCCTGGATTGCTTCGTCGGCTCCGCCTCCTCGCAACGACGGTGAGGAATGGGTGGTTTGAAAGGCCCCGCGTGCGGAGCGGCAACGCGAAAACCCGGATATCCGCCCTACAGCACGAAATCGCCGGCCGCCAGCGCGTGGCTGGCGGTGACGTTGATGGCGAAATCCACGAGCTTGTCGCCGTTGACGTCGGCATAGACCACCTGGGTCGCGCTGGACGTCACCACCCGCAGCTCGCCGGCATGGCCGGTGAAGGCACCGGTGCCGAAGGCGAAGGCGGTGTTGCCGTTGCCGGAATTGCCGTCCGCGTCGATCGCCGACAGATCGATCCTGTCGCCGGTCGAGAAATCGGTAATCACGTCCTTGCCGGCGCCCGAGACCGCGCTGTCGGACAGGGCCGCATAGACGAAGCGGTCACTGCCGGCGCCGCCCTTCAGCGCGTCGCCCCCGCCGCCGCCGGTGAGCACGTCGCCGCCGCCCATGCCCCAGATCGTGTTGGCATTGGCGTCGCCGGTCAGCGTATCGGCGAAGCCGGAGCCCAGCAGCTGCTCGATGCCCGACAGAGTGTCGCCCGCCGCGTCGCCGCCGGAGACGGCACCGGTCGCCAGGTTGACCGACACGGCGGCGGCCGAGCCGGCGTAGCTCGCCGTGTCGATGCCCGCCCCGCCGATGATGGTGTCGGCGCCGGCCGCCCCTTCGATCTGGTCGTTGCCGTCGCCGCCGTCGATCCGGTCGCTGCCGGCGCCGCCGAAGAGCGCGTCGTTGCCGGCCTCGCCGAAGACCTGGTCGTTCTCGCTGCCGGCATCGACCGAATCGTTGCCGATGCCGCCATGGATGGTGTCGATGCCGGCGCCGCCGACCAGCCGGTCCGCCCCGTCGCCGCCGGAGAGCGCGTCGTTACCGGCCTCGCCGGAGAACACATCGTCGCCGCCATTGCCCGTGAGGGTGTCGTCGCCGAGCTCGCCGCCGATGATGTTGCGGCCGTTGTCGCCGGTCAACTGGTCGGCGTTGCTGGAGCCATAGAGGTTCTCGATGCCGGTCAGCGTGTCACCGGCGGCGTCGCCGCCGGAGGCGGCACCGGTCAGCAGGTTGACCGACACCGCCGCCGTCGAACCCTGGTAGTTGGCGAAGTCCGAGCCGGCACCGCCGGTGAGGGCGTCGCCTCCCGCCCCGCCGCGGAGCGTGTCGTCGCCGGCACCGCCGGTCAGCGCATTGGCGCTGCCGGAGCCGAGCAGCCGGTCGGCGAAGGCGGAGCCGATGAGATTCTCGATCCCGGCCAGGACATCGCCCTGGGCGTCGCCGCCGAGACCCTCGCCGGAGGCCAGATCGATGGTCACCGCCCCGGCGGAGCCCTCGTAGTTGGCCGTATCGACGCCCGCGCCCCCGTCGAGGAAGTCGGCGTCACGACCGCCGGTGATCAGGTCGTTGCCGCCGCCGCCGCTCATCGAATTGCCGACGTTGTTGCCGGTCAGGATGTCGTCAAAGCCCGAGCCGACGAGAAACTCGATCGAGGTCAAGGTATCGCCCTGGGCGTCGCCGCCCGTGCCGGTGCCCACCGCCAGGTCGACCTGCACGCCGGCGGCCGAGCGGCCGTACGACGCCGTGTCGAAGCCGGTGCCGCCGACCAGGGTATCAGCGCCACCTTCCCCGGCCAGGACATCGTTGCCGGCCCCGCCGTCGAGGCGGTTGCTGCCGCCGTCGCCGGTCAGGGTGTCGCCACTATTCGAGCCGACGAGATTCTCGATCCCGGTCAAGGTATCGCCCTGGGCGTCGCCGCCCGTACCGGTGCCGGTCGTCAGGCTGACCTGCACCGCGCCGCTCGAATTGTCGTAATAGGCCGTGTCGTTGCCGGCGCCGCCGATCAGGATGTCCGCACCGCCTGCGCCCTGTTCGCCATCTCCGGCCAGGGCGTCGTCGCCGGCGCCGCCGTCGAGGAGGCTGATCGCGGCATCGTTGCCGTTGCCGGTCAGGATGTCGTTGAAGGCCGAGCCGATGACGTTCTCGGTTTGGGCGCTAAACGTGTCGCCCTGGGCCCAGCCCTCGAAGGCCCGGCCTTCGTTCAGCCTGACGATGACCCTGGCGGTGGACTGGGCGTAGCTCACCGTGTCGATCCCGTCGCCGCCGGCGAAGAAGTTCGCCGCGGCGCTGGCGACGAAGAGATCATCGAAGGCCGAGCCGACGACGTTCTCGATCCCGCTCAAGGTGTCGCCCTGGGCGTCGCCGCCCGTGCCGGTGCCCACGGCCAGGTCGACCGTGACGCCGGCGGCCGAGCTGCCATACGAGGCCGTGTCGCTGCCAACGCCGCCGTCGATCGCGTCGGCGCCGCCAAAGCCGTTGATCAGGTCGTTGCCGGCGCCGCCGGCGATGGCATTGGTCCCGGCATCGCCACGAAGGATGTCGGCGAAGGCCGAGCCGACGATATTCTCGATGTTGGTCAGCGTGTCGCCCTCGGCGTCGCCGCCCGCGCCGGTGCCGATCCGCAGGTCGACCGTGACCCCGATGCCGGACGCCGCATAGTCCGCGGTGTCCACGCCGGCGCCGCCGACCAGGGCATCGGCCCCGGCGCCGCCGCGGAGCAGGTCGTCGCCGCCGGCGCCGGTCAGGCTGTTCGCTCCGCCATCGCCGGTCAGGGTGTCGGCCACGTTCGAGCCGACGAGGTTCTCGATCCCGTTCAGCGTATCTCCCTGGGCATGGCCGCCCGCGCCGGTGCCGGCCGCGAGGTCGACCTGCACTCCGGCGGCGGAATGGTCGTAATAGGCCGTGTCGATGCCGGCGCCGCCGACCAGCCTGTCCGCGCCGCCTTCCCCGGCCATGGCATCGTTGCCGGCGCCGCCGTCGAGGGCGTTGTTGGCGACATCGCCGGCCAGGGTGTCGGCGAAGGCCGAGCCGATCAGATTCTCGATGCTGTTATGCTCGTCGCCCTGGGCCCAGCCCCCCTGGACCTCGACGCCCAGCCTGACGATGACCCCGGCGGTGGACGGGGCGTAGCTCACCGTGTCGTTGCCGTTGCCGCCGGAAAGGTTGTTGGCCGCGGCGCTGGCGACGAAGACATCGTCGAAGTCCGAGCCGAAGACGCTCTCGATGCTGATCAGCGTGTCGCCCTGCGCATCGCCGCCGGCCCCGGTGCCGGCATTCAGGTCGACGACGACCCCGGCGGCGGAGGTGAAGTAGGCGGCGCTGTCGTTGAAGACGCTGCCGGCGCCGCCATTGATGGTGTCGGCGCCGGCGCCGCCCTCGATGATGTCGTCGCCGAGGTCGCCATTGAGGGTGTCATTGCCGTCGCCGCCGTTGATGGCATTGGCCCCGCCATCGCCGCGCAGGGTGTCGGCGAAGGCCGAGCCGATCAGGTTCTCGATGCCCTGCAGCACGTCGCCTTGGGCCTCGCCGCCCGAATTCACGCCGGAGGCCAGGTCGACCGCGACGCCGGCGGTGGACTGGACATAGGTCGCCGTGTCGATGCCGGCACCGCCCTGCAGGGTGTCGGCCCCGGCGCGGCCTTCGAGCAGGTCGTCGCCGGCGCCGCCGTCGAGGACATTGACCCCGCCTTCACCGCGCAGGGTGTCGGCGAAGGCCGAGCCGATGAGGCTCTCGATGTTCTGCAGCGTGTCGCCCTGGGCGTCGCCGCCCGAGCCGGTGCCCGTGCGCAGGTCGACCGTGACGCCGACGGCTGATTCGTAGTAGCGGGCGATGTCCATGCCGTCGCCGCCGTCGAGGACGTCGGCGCCGCCATCGCCGGCGATCTGGTCGTTGCCCGCACCGCCGGCGATGGCATTGGCCCCGGCGCTACCGCGCAGGATGTCGCCGAAGACCGAGCCGAGCAGGTTCTCGATGCTTTGCAGCACGTCGCCCTGGACCTCGCCGCCCAAGGTCAGGTCGGCGGTGACCGCGCCGGTCGACCCGGCATAGCTCGCCGTGTCGATGCCGTCGCCGCCCTGCAGCGTGTCGGCCCCGGCGCCGCCCTGGAGCAGGTCGTTGCCCGCGCCGCCGTTCATGGCATCGGCGCCCAGGCCGCCCTGGATGGTGTCGTCGCCGCCCAGGCCGCTGAGCGTGTCGTTGCCGGCGCCGCCGTTGATGATGTCGATGCCGTCGGGGTTGCCCGGATTGCCCGGATCGGTGCCGGTGAGGATGTCGTTGCCGGGCGTGCCGTTGAGGGTCTGGGTCACGGGTCGTCCTCCTGTCTGTCGGGTCGGCGCCGCCCCTTCTGTGGGAGCGGCCGAACATCCAAATGCGCCGGGCGGGGCCGGGCAGGGACGGACCGATGGAGATTTAACAGATTTCCGCATACCCGGTTAGGTCCAGATTCGACAAACCATGAGTCCAGATGCGATTCCGATGAGACTGGATCCCCTGTCGACGGATTCGGATGGCGACGGAAATCTATTCCGCTCGTGGTGGGGACGCTGCCGCGGGCCGACGCTGCCGCTCCCTCGGCATCGACTTCCGCGGCAGCTATGACGCGCCGGACGAGCCCGACACTGGGTGACGGGCGGTGGGCTATCTCCCCTCAAAAAACATCGTCATCCCCGCGAAAGCGGGGATCTCGTCCCAGCCGAACGGAAAGAGATTCCCGCTTTCGTGGGAATGACGATCCAAAAGAAGGTCCGCCTCTGCTCGCTCCGCCCATCAACCTGACCTGTCCCTGATTATCCCGTCTCACGTCAGGGGCGCAGTCCACGGGCATTGGCGCAAATCCGGCCACCGAACTTGATGCCTGCCAGCCTACGGACCAGCTGGTCGCCGCATCACGGCTTCGAGCGTTGGCCATGGTGGCCCCTCACGGAGGGTCCGGACGAGCTCGCGGCCCATTCGTCGCCCGTCCGGGAACTCGTCGCCCGCATCCCACCGCCACGCCGCGACCATCGCAAGAACGAGGGCCCGGCACTCGCCGAGCAGGTCCGGATCGGCGTCCGGATAGTGCCCGACGACCGCTTCGGGCACATGGGCGAGGTCGAATTCGACCGGCCCGCGGCAACACGTCTCGAGGTCGATGAACAGCGGCCCGTTCTTCGTGCCGAGCAGGTTGCCGGGGTGCGGCTCGCCGTGCAGCAGCTGCTCCGCGGCGCCGCAGTCGGCGATCGTCCGGCTCAGGCTCTTCAGCGTGCTGCCGAGAAGCTCACGGTCCGCATCGGAGAGCGCCGGGGTCCGGTCGCGGCTCGCCACGAGCTGCTGGGCGTCCGCGACCCGGTCCGTGAAATGCGGCGCGGCGACATCGAGCCTGCGCATGCCGGCATGCAGCCGCTCGAGCGCCTTCGCGTAATCGGCCGGCGCGACCCCGCGAGCCGTCACGGGCGCGTGGTAGGTCCACAGCGTCACCACGAAGCCGTCGCGCTCATAGGCGCGCGGCGCCACGCGAGGCTCGAGCGCAGCCACCGGGCTCCCGGTCCCGGCGAGCCGTCGGGCAAGCTCGATTTCGAACCGCGCCACCTGCTGCGCCAGCGGCGCCACCCGGGCCAGCACGTCACAAGGCAGCAGGCGCAGGGCGAGCTTGTTCGAATTCTGCAGAACGACCATGTCGTCGACCGTCAGGCCGAGCGCCGAGGCAATCGACACGGCCGCGGCCATCGCACGCGAAACCTCAGCTGCCTGCACGGGAAGTCTCCGTCTGCACCTGCTCAGATGCGGGTTGCTACAGGACGATCTGCGGATGCCGCGGCCCCTCGGGACCCGGGGGCGCAGCCTCTCCTTGTCGCGTCCCGCTGTCAGCCCCGCGCCGGCTCGGCGCCGGTCGCGGCGATCGCGGCGGCGGCCACGGCCGGGTCGACCTCGCCGCCGTCATGGCTGCGCACCACCACGTCGCGGCGGGCGAGGTGGATGCCGGCAGCGTCGAATTCCTCGAGGATGCGCTGGTACAACTGGCGGCGGATCATGAACTGCTCGCCCGGCCGGGCCATGAACTTGATCCCGACCACCATGTTGAACTCCTCGATCTGGCGCACGCCCTGGGACTTGGGCGGATCGATCAGATGCGGGCCGAGCACCGGGTCGGCGGCGATCTCGGCGCCGATCTTCTTCACGATCTTCTTCACCTGGTCGACATTGGTGTCGAACGGCACCCGGAACTCCATCTTCACCACCACCCAGTCGCGGCTGAGATTGGTCATCGCCCGGGCCTCGCCGAACGGCACGGTCTGCAGCGCCCCGCGCTGGTGGCGCAGCTTGAGCGAGCGGATCGAGATCGCCTCGACCGTGCCCTTGAGGTTGCCGATCTCGACATATTCGCCGACCCGGAACGCGTCCTCGAGCAGGAAGAAGACGCCGGAGACGATGTCCTTCACCAGGGTCTGGGCACCGAAGCCGATGGCCAGGCCGATCACCCCGGCGCCGGCCAAGAGCGGCCCGATGTCGATGCCGAGCGAGGACAGCACCACCAGCACCGCGACCGTGGCCAGGGTGACGAAATAGGCGTTGCGGAACAGCGGCAGCAGCGTGCGCAGCCGCGCCTGCCGGGTGAGGTCGGTCGCCGACATCGATGTGGTCGAGCGGCTGAGATGGTGGTCGATCAGGCCGCGGCCGAGATGCCACAGCAGGTCGACCGCGATCAGCGTCAGCACGATGCGCAGCACGGCGCGCAGCGCCATCGCCCCCGGCTCCTCCGCCGCCATCATCGCATGCATCGAATCGACGCCCCAGCGCTGCGCCAGGAAGCCGAGCGCGCCGAGGATCACCAGCGCCTGGGCCGTCCGCTCGACCAGCATCGCCAGCGGCTTGTCCTTGCCCTCGACCGAATCCGGCGACGCCACCGACCGCGCCGCCTCGCGGATCTGGCGCAGGGCCCAGGGCAGCAGCGCCAGCACGAACACCGTGATCGCGGCGCGGGTGGCGCCGAGCGTGACCAGCACCGCTGCCGCCGCCATCGCCACCGTGACCACCCAGCGCGCGAGGTCGTCCTTGAGGCCCGGCTCCTCGGTCCAGGCCCGGCGCCGCCAGGTGAAGGCGACGACCAAAGCGAGCACCAGGAAGGAGGTCAGCTCGCGGATCAGCAGCGCCGCATCCTCCGGCGCGTCCAGCCGGCTCATCAGCCGGGCCAGGAACACGCCGCCGATCATCACCGTCGGGATCGCGATCAGCCAGCGCATCGCCACCGGGACGACGCTCTCCTGCACCACGACCAGGCGCAGGTCCGGCCGGCCGGGGGCGAGGCCCAGCCGCAGCACCGCCCGCGCCAGCCGGGCGACCAGCACGATGGCGAGCAGGGCGATGACCAGATGCTGGAAGCCGCGCGGCCAGGAGAAGATCAGAAAGATGCCGAGGCTGCCGACGGCGAAGGCGACCACCGAGCCGATGGCAAAGACGAGCCGGGCGGCGAAGACGGCGAGATGCTCGCCGATCCCGGCCCCGGGCGCGTGGATCAGCCGGTGGCGGATCGAGGCGGTCAGGCGCCGGAACAGCCATTCGACCAGGATGCCGATGCCGACGAAGCCGCCGACCGCCAGGACCAGGCCGATCAGGCCGAGCTCGGACAGGGCCTGGCCGATCCGCGCCCCGACCGCGGCCAGGATCCCCGGCAGGTCGCGCGCGGTCGCGACGTACCATTGCAGCTTGCTGCGGGTCTGCATCCGCATCATGTCGATCTCGTCCATCTTCTCGGACGAGGCCGGTGCCGCAGCGGCCGGCGTCGGGGGGGCGGCCTGCTTCTGCGCCAGCCAGCCCTGCACCTCCGGGTTGCGCAGCAGGTCGAGCAGCTGCTGCACCGCGGCCGGCGGAGGCTGCTCCGCCGCCGGCGCGGGCGTCTGCTGCGCCCAGGCCGTGGCTCCGGCCAAAACCAGCACCGCGATCAACAGGCCCCGAAACCAACGCATCCGCCCCTCCCCGTCCCCTTGCCGCGCATGCTGTCCCGCCGCGCGGCCGGTGGCAACGGGCGTTCGCGGCGGGCTAGCGCATGCCGCGGGCCAGCCGCCGCTCCAGCGCCGTCGCCGCCAGGGCGATCGGATAGCACAGGGCGAAGTAGAACAGCGCGACGAAGCCGTAGGTGCGGGCGGAATCGAAGGTGGCGTTGACGATGATGCTGCCGGCCTTGGTCAGCTCGACGAAGCCGATCACCGAGGCCAGCGCGGTGCCTTTCACCACCTGGACCAGGAAGCCGACGGTCGGCGCGATGGCGACGCGCAGCGCCTGCGGCAGGATCACCAGGCGCAGCTGCTGCGGCCAGGACAGCGCCAGGGCCCGCGCCGCCTCCCACTGGCCGCGCGGCACGGCCTCGACCGCGCCGCGCCAGATCTCCGACAGGAAGGCGGCGGCGTAGAGGGTCAGCGCCACCGCCGCGGCGGCGAGCGGCGGCAGGTCGAGGCCGACCAGCGCCAGGCCGAAGAAGCACAGGAACAGCTGGATCAAGAGCGGCGTGCCCTGGAACAGCTGGACATAGAGCCCGGTGGCGCGCCGGGCCCAGCGCCGCCCGGACAGGCGCAGCAGCAAGAGGCCGGCGCCGAGCAGGAAGCCGCCGAGGAAGGCGATCAGGCTGAGGGCCACGGTCCAGCGCGCCGCCAGCAGCAGGTTGCGCAGGATGTCCCAGGTGGTGAAGCCGGTCATGCCGCCACCTGCCGATGCCGGAACAGGCGCCGCCCGACCCGGTCCGACAGCCGGCGCAGGACGATGGCGAGCACCAGGTAGATCGCGCCGACCAGCAGATACGTCTCCAAGCTGAGGAAGGTGCGGGACTGGATGAAGCTGCCGGCGAAGGTCAGGTCGCGCACCGCGATCTGCGACACCACGGAGGAGCCGAGCATGATGATGACGAACTGGCCGGTGAGCGAGGGGTACACCTTCTCCAGCGCCGGGATCAGGATCACCAGCCGGAAGGTGCGCCAGCGCGACAGGCCCAGGCTGGCCCCGGCCTCCCACAGCCCGCGGCCGACGCCGTCGAGGCCGGCGCGCACGATCTCGGTCGAGTAGCCGCCGAGATTGACGATCATGGCCAGCAGCGCCGCCTCGACGCTGCCGAGCCGCAGCCCCAGCCGCGGCAGGCCGAAGAAGACGAAGAACAGCTGCACGATGAAGGGGGTGTTGCGGATCAGCTCGACATAGGCGCCGACCACGAATCGCACTGGCGCGCGGCGCGAGCGGCGGCCGAGCGCGCCGAGCACGCCCAAGCCCAGCCCGCCGGCGATGGCGATGAGGGTCAGCAGGATGGTCAGGCCGATCCCCTGCAGGACCAGCCCGCCATAGCCGAACAGATCGGCGAAGTGGAAGGTCAAAGGCGTTGTCCAGCTTCGGATTGGGTCATCGAGGGCGGTGCTCGCCCCCTCACCCGAAATCGCTGCGCGATTTCGACCTCTCCCCAGGGAGAGGTGAAGGTGGCCAGCGCTTTTCTCCCTCTCCTTGGGGAGAGGGAGGGGCCCGCCGCATTGGCGGCGGGAGGGTGAGGGGGAGCGCCGGCACCGGGCGACACATCACACCGGCAAATCGCCCGGCAGGCCGGCGCCGAGCCATTTCCGGCTGATCGCGTCCAGCCGCCCGTCCTGCTTGGCCGCGGCGATGATGGCGTTGACCCTGGCCAGCAGCTTCGGCTCGCCCTTGTTCAGGCCGATGAAGCAGGGCGACTGGCTGAGGATGAATTTCGGCTCTGGCCGCACCGCCGGGTCGCGCGCCAGGATCGCGGCGGCGACGACGTTGCCGGTGGCGATCAGCTCGGTCTGGCCGGACAGGAAGGCGGCGATCGTCGTGTTGTTGTCCTCGAACCGCTCGATGTCGGCATCGGCCGGCGCGATCTTGGAGATCGCCAGGTCCTCCAGCGCGCCGCGGGTGACGCCGACGGTCTTGCCCGACAGGTCCTCGACCTTCGCCACCGTGGAATCAGCCGGGCCGAACACGCCGGAGAAGAACGGCGCATAGGCGCTGGTGAAGTCGATCACCTTCTCGCGCTCGGCATTCTTGCCGAGGCTGGAGATGATCAGGTCGACCTTGTGGGTCTGCAGATAGGGCAGGCGGTTTGCACTGGTGACGGGCACCAGCTCGACCGTCACGCCCAAATCCTGGGCAATCAGGGTGGCCATGTCGATGTCGTAGCCCTGCGGCTGCAGGTCGGGCCCGGCCGAGCCGAAGGGCGGGAAGTCCTGCGGCACGGCGATGCGGATCACCTTGGCGGCCAGCACGTCGTCCAGTGCCTCGGCCGCGGCCGGCCGCATCGCGCCAGCCAGACCGGCCGCGACCACCAGACCGCAGAGCAGCCCCTTCCCCCAGTTCCGCAACGACATCCTGCGCCTCATCCAAACCGGCGCGACCGCCGCGCCATCCGGGCCTGGGGTCAGCAAGCGGCGTGCCAGGATGGAGGGGCGAAACAGACGGCAACAAATCGTTACGCAGCCGAGATTGTCCGGGCCGGCGGAGGGCGTTAGGGAAGGGCAGGATCCACCATCAGGACCGGTCGTTGCCCACGCTGCTTTACATCCTCGCCTTCCTCTGCCCGCCGCTCGCCGTCTATCTCGACATCGGCGCCGGGGACGAGCTGCGGCTGAACATCATCCTGACGATCCTGGGCTGGATCCCCGGCATCCTGCACGCGCTCTACATCCTGTCGATCCACCCGCCGCACTGAGACCGCTTGGCAATGCTGGCGCGGCCGTCTGACGCGGTTTTCTGCGCTTCCGGTGCTCACGGACTTAACGTCCGCTGCGCGCCGGTTCTCGCAAACCACGCCAGCCGATTCACGCCAGCGCATTTTCCAAACGGTCTCTGACGGCAACGCTCGCCGGACAGGCCGGCGGGCGTCGGGATCAGGGAGTCAGTCGTCGCGGATATAGTGCTTCCGCATCACCCCGTCGAAGCGCTTGCCCCTCAGGCAGCAGCGGCTGAAAGCTCCGGCCCGAGCCGCAGGGGCAGGGATCCCGGCGGCCCAGCTTCTCGACCAGCTCCTTGTCGCCATGGACGACGCGGTCGCCCCGGCCGACCTGGGTCTCGGAGTTGAAAGCCCCTCCGGCGCTTGCTCAGCGGCTCAAAAGCAGTAGGGGGCGTCGAAACGGTCCTTGCGCATGATGACCTCCTCTGTCGCGAGGGCGTCCGGGTCCGGCCCGGACGGCCGCGGTCGATAACAGCAACGGCGGCGCGGCGCCAGCCTGGTTCGGCCTGGGACAGCCGACCCCTTCGGGCTACAGCACGAAATCCGCCGCGGCGAGGGCGATGGTGCCGGTGAGCGTGATGTGGAAGTCCGAGACGCCGTCGCCGTTGAGATCGCCGGCGATGGTGGTGGTGCCCGGGCTGGTCACGGCGAAGCGCAGCTGACCGGCGACGCCGGTGTAGAGGCCCGAGCCGATGAAGCTGAAGGCCTGATCGCCGGCCACCGCGGTGTTGGCGTCGATCGCCGACAGGTCGATCCGGTCGCCCTCGGTCCGGATGAAATCGCCGATCCTGTCGGCATTCGCCCCGACCGCGCTGTGCGAGGCGGCGGCGAAGGCGAAGCGGTCCGCCCCGGCGCCGCCGAAGAAGGTGTCGACGCCGGCGCTGCCGACCAGCCGGTCGTCGCCCGCCCCGCCGGACAGGGTGAGGGTGACCCGGCCGGCCGCCACCGCCGCGGCATTGACCACGTCGTTGCCGTCGCCGGCGCCGATCGTCAGGCGGTCGATCGTCTCGCTGTGCTGCACCGCGACCGTCGCCGGCAGGCCGCCGATGCCGATATCGGTGGCGGAGGAGGAGAGCGAGATCACATCGGCGCCGAGGGTGCCGTCCACCGTCACCACATCGGCCGCGCCGTCGCCCGCCGCCGGGTTGGTCCCGGCCAGGTCGATGCCGATTCGGGTGATGTCGGTCCCGGTCAGGTCGTGCACCGCCACCGTGTCGGCGCCGCCGAGCGCCTTGAGCTGGATGCGCTCGACATCGTTCAGGTCCTGGCTGATGGCCGAGACGTCGCGGAGGAACAGCACCCGCCCGCCATTGGCCGCGATGTCGAAGGTCTCGTTGGCCAGGGATCCGACGAAGCTGAGGTCGTCGGTGCCGTCCTGGCCTTCGATCGTGTCGCTGCCGCAGCCCGGAACCCAGGAGAAGGTGTCGTTGCCCGCCCCCAGGAAGGCGACGTCGTTGCCGAGGCCGCCGCTGACGATATCGTCGCCGTCGCCGCCCAGCAGCAGGTCGGCGCCGGCGCCACCGAAGAGCGTGTCGTTGCCGGCGCCGCCGTCGATGGTCAGGGCCAGCGGCGGTGCGCCCAGGGGCCGCGCATCGATCCGGTCGTTGCCGGCCAGCCCGTTGACGACGAGCCGGTCGGCGGCCTCGCCATGGTCGACCACGACCTGCGCCGCCAGCCCGGTCGCCGTCACCGCCGAGCCGGACTGGGTCAGCGTCACAGTCTCGGCGGCCGCGGAGCCGTTGGCGGTTACGACATCCGCCTGCCCGTCGCCAGCGCCGCTGCCGAGACCACTCTCGAGATCGACCTTCACCCGGGTGACATCGGTGCCGGTCAGGTCGTTGACGGCGACCCGGTCGGCCCCGCCGAACGCGTGGAAGTCGATCCGTTCGACATCATTCATGTCCATGGTGACGTTGGCGACGTCGCGGAAGAACCGCACCCGCCCGCCATTGGCCGCGATGTCGATGGTTTCGCTGACGTTGGAGCCGCGGAAATCGAGCGTGTCGATGCCGGCCTGCCCCTCGATCACGTCGTTGTCGTCGCCCGGCGACCAGACGAACACATCGTCCCCCGCCCCCAGCAGGGCCGTGTCGTTGCCATCCCCGCCCTGCACGGTGTCGGCGCCGGCGCTGCCGAGGAACACGTCGGCGCCGAGGCCGCCGAGCAGGGTCAGGCCGATCCGGCCGGCCGGCAGCGCCGAGGCGTCGATCACATCGTCGCCGCCCAGCGCCTGGATCGTCAGCCGGTCCAGCGTCGCGTCGGCATTCTGCACCGACACCGATGCCGCCAGCCCGTTGACGCCGACCGTGGACGTCGGGGCCACCACGGTGATCACGTCGTTGCCGTTGGTGCCGTCCACGGTCACCGTGTCGGCCGCGCCGTCGCCGGCCGCGGGCGTGGTCCCGGCGAGATCGATCCCGACCCGGGTGATGTCGGTCCCGCTGAGGTCGTGCACCGCGATCCTGTCGACGCCGCCGAGGGCCTTGAGCTGGATGCGCTCGACATCGTTGAGATCCAGGGTGACGTTGGCGACGTCGCGGAGAAACAGCACCCGCCCGCCATTGGCCAGGATGTCGAAGGTCTCGTTGACCGCCGATCCCACGAAGCTGAGATCGTCGGTGCCGTCCTGGCCCTCGATCGTGTCGGTGCCGTCGCCGGGGACCCAGGCGAAGGTGTCGTCGCCGGCGCCCAGCAGGGCGACATCGTTGCCGCGGCCGCCGATGACGACGTCGTTGCCGTCGCCGCCCAGCAGCAGGTCGGCCCCGGCGCCGCCCACGAGCGTGTCGTTGCCGGCGCCGCCGTCGAAGGTCAGCAGCACCGGCGCGGTCGCCAGCAGCCGGGCATCGATCCGGTCGTTGCCGGCCAGGCCGTTGACGACGATCCGGTCGAAGGTTTCGGCATGGTCGACCACGAGCTGGGCCGCGAGGCCGGTCGCGACCACCGCCGTGCCGGACAGGGTCAGGGTCACGGTCTCGGCGGCCGCGGAGCCGTTGGCGGTCACGACATCGGCCTGGGCATCGCCGGCCCCGCCGTTGAGCACGCCTTCCAGGTCCACCGTCACCCGGGCCAGGCCGGTGCCGGTCTGGTCGTTGACGGTGATCCCATCGGCCCCGCCCAGGGCGTGGAATTCGATGCGTTCGATGCCGTTCAGGTCCTGGGTGACGGAGGCGACGTCGCGGAAGAAGCGGACGCGCCCGCCATTGGCCGAGATGTCGATGTTCTCGCTGATGTTCGACCCGGCGAAATCGAGCGTGTCGGTGCCGGCCTGGCCCTCGACCGTGTCGTTGCCGTCGCCGGGGGCCCAGAAGAAGATGTCGTCCCCGGTCCCCAGCAGGGCCACGTCGTTGCCGCGGCCGCCGGCGACCACGTCGTTGCCGCCCTCGGCCGAGATCACGTCGGCCTCGTCCGAAGGCCGCGGCTGGCCGGAGGCCGTCACGGTGGGCGACACGAAGCCGGGGGTGATGGTTTCGGCGGCGTCGGTGCCGGTGAAAACGGACATGATCTGAAATCCCTCATCCGAAAAAGGAGGGCCGGAGGGCCGCCCTCCCGAGTCCGGCAACGGCACGCGGCCCGCGCCGGGACGATCACATGCAGTCGATGCCGCCGCGCCGGCAGGAAACAAACGGGCCGGCGATCATGGAATATAGCACGAATTCGACGCGAATGCGGCGGAGTGGCGCCGGACGCCGGGCCATCGGCCCGGACGTCCGGCCTTCCCAGCTACAGCACGAAATCCGCCGCCGTCAGCGCGATAGTGCCGGACAGCACGATGTGGAAATCGGAGGTGCCGTCGCCGTTGACGTCGCCCGCGATCGTGGTGGTGGTGGGCGAGGTGATGGCGAAGCGCAACTCGCCCGCATGATGGGTGAAGAGCCCCGTGCCGATGAAGCTGAACGCCTGGTTGCCGGCCAGCACGGTGTTGGCGTCGATCGCCGACAGGTCGATCTTGTCGCCCTGGGCGTGGCTGAAATCGGCGATCTTGTCGGCCTTCGGCCCGACCACGCTGTCCGACACCAGGTTGAACTGGAACCGGTCGGCCCCGGCGCCGCCCAGGAAGGTGTCGGTGCCGGCGCTTCCGACCAGCTTGTCGTTCCCCGCCCCGCCCGACAGCGTCAGGCTGATCTTGCCCGCCGCCACCGCCGCGGCGTTGATCACGTCGTCGCCGGCGCCGGCATCGATCGTCAGCAAGTCGGTCGCCTCGGCATGCGTGATCGAGACCGTCTCCTGCAGGCCGCCGATGCCGATCGCGGCACCCGCGGAGGACAGCGAGATCTTGTCGAGCCCGGCGGTGCCCTCCACGGTCACCGAATCGACCGCCCCGTCGCCGGCGGTGCCGCCCACGGTCCCGGCCAGGTCGATGCCGACGCGGGTGATCTCGGTCCCGGTCAGGTCGTGGACCGTGACCTTGTCGGCGCCGCCGAGGGCGGTGAACTGGATGCGCTCGACATCGTTCAGGTCCATGTTGATCGAGGCGATGTCGCGGAAGAAGGTCGCCCGCCCGAAATTGGCCAGGACGTCGACCGTCTCGGCGGCGCCCGCGCCGAGGAAGGCGAGATCGTCGGTGCCGAGGCCGCCCTCGACCGTGTCGCTGCCCTCGCCCGGCGCCCAGAAGAAGGTGTCGTCGCCGGCGCCCAGGAAAGCGGTGTCGTTGCCCCTGGCGCCGACCACGATATCGTTTCCGGCGCCGCCAAGCAGCAGGTCCGCCCCGGCGCTCCCGATCAGCGTGTCGTTGCCCTCGCCGCCGTCGAGCACCAGGACCATCGACTGCGGCAGCGCCCGCGCATCCAGCCGGTCGTTGCCGCCGAGCCCGTTGACGAACAGGTGGTCGCCCGCGTCGAAATGCTCGATCGTCGTCTGCGCCGCCAGGCCGTTCACCACCACGGTCGCATCCGCCCCGGTGCCGGTCTGCGACAGTGAGACCACGTCGGCGGCGCCGGCGGACGCGCCGTTGATGACCACCGTGTCCTCGACGCCGTCGCCCGCGGTCCCGTCATGCACCGCGGCCAGGTCGACCGCCACCCGCTTCACATCGGTGCCGGCCAGGTTGTTGATCGTGACCAGGTCCGACCCGCCGAGCGCCTCGAACTCGATGGTCTCGACATTGTCCAGGGTCATGGTCACCGCGGCGATGTCGCGGAAGAAGATCGCCTTCCCGGCATTGGCGAAGATCTGGATGTTCTCGTCGGCATTGGCGCCGTCGAAGTCGAGCGTGTCGAGGCCGGCCCCGCCGTCCACGAAGTCGCTGCCGTCGCCCGGAACCCAGCCGAACACGTCGTTGCCGTCGCCGAGAAAGGCGATGTCGTCGCCCTTGTTGCCGTTCACCTCATCGTCGCCGCCCAGGGCGTTGATGGTGTCGATGCCGTCCGTGCCCTCGATGTGGTCGCTGCCCGGAGTGCCGTTGATGATGGCCATGGTCGTTCCCCTTCTTCACGGGCGGCCCGCGGCCGCCGCTGTTGTCTCACCCGGCCAAAATGCCGGATGCCCGGGGGAGTCGGGTGTTACCGCGGTCACCCGGCGATCGGATCTTCATGAGTCGCGCCGCCGGATGTGCTGCAATGGCCGGAACCGAGCGCAGGAGTCGCGACCATGCTGAAGCGGATCGATGCCGGGGTGCTGAGTGTCGCCTATGAGGAGAGCGGCGACCCGTCGGGCTGGCCGGCGGTGCTGCTGCACGGCTTCCCCTACGACATCCACAGCTATGACGAGGTGGCGCCGCTTCTGGCGGCGCAGGGTGCCCGGGTGATCGTGCCCTGGCTGCGCGGCTACGGCCCGACCCGGTTCCTGTCGCCGGCGACGCCGCGGTCGGGCGAGCAGGCGGCGCTGGGGCATGATTTGCTGGCGCTGCTGGATGCGCTGAAGATCGGATCGGCGGTGCTGGGCGGCTACGACTGGGGCGGCCGCGCCGCCTGCATCGTCGCGGCGCTGTGGCCGGACCGGGCCCGCGGGCTGGTCTCGGTCAACGGCTACAACATCCAGGACATCGCCCGGTCAGACGAGCCGGCCTCGCCCGAGGCCGAGTTCCGCTACTGGTACCAGTACTACTTCCACGGCGAGCGCGGCCGGAAGGGGCTGGAGCGCAACCGGCGCGAGCTGTGCCACCTGCTGTGGCGGCTGTGGTCGCCGGAATGGCGCTTCGACGACGCCACCTATGAGCGCAGCGCCGGTTCCTTCGACAATCCGGATTTCGTCGCGGTGGTGATCCAGTCCTACCGCCATCGCTACGCTTTGGCCGAGGGCGATCCGGCGGTGGCGGGGGTGGAGCGCCGGCTGGCGGCGCAGCCGCCGATCGCGGTGCCGGCGATCACGCTGGACGGCGACGCCGACGGGGTGATGCCGCCCGGCGGCACCGGCCATCACGCCAGCCGCTTCACCGGCCGGCATGAGCACCGGCTGGTCGGGCCCGGGATCGGCCACAACCTGCCGCAGGAGGCGCCGGCGGCGTTCGCCGAGGCGATGCTGACGGTGAAGGGCTGGGCGGACGTGGGATAGCGATTGACCGAACGATCGGTCAGCGCATCCCGTACTGTGCGTCATGCAGCCGGCGGTAGAGGCCGCCGGCGGCGACCAGGTCGCGGTGGCGGCCCTGCTCGGCGATGCCGTTGGCGTCGACCACGACGATCCGGTCGGCGTCCTGGATGGTGGCCAGGCGATGGGCGATCACCAGCGTGGTGCGGCCCTGCGACAGCTCGGCCAGCGACTGCTGGATCGCCCGCTCGGTCTCCGTGTCCAGCGCCGAGGTCGCCTCGTCCAGGATCAGGATCGGCGGGTTCTTCAGGAACATCCGGGCGATCGCCAGGCGCTGCTTCTGCCCGCCCGACAGCTTCACCCCGCGCTCGCCGATCACCGTGTCCAGCCCGTCCGGCAGGCCGGCGACGACGCCGTCGAGCCGGGCGCGGCGCGCCGCCTCCATGATCTCAGCCTCGGTCGCGCCCAGCCGACCATAGGCGATGTTCTCGCGGATGGTGCCGGCGAACAGGAACACGTCCTGCTGCACCACGCCGATCTGGCGGCGCAGCGAGGTCATGGTCATGTCGCGGATGTCGATGCCGTCGACCGTGATGCGGCCGCCCTGGACCTCGTAGAAGCGCGGCAGCAGCGAGCAGATCGTGGTCTTGCCGGCACCCGAGGGGCCGACGAAGGCCACGGTCTCTCCCGCCCGGATGGCCAGGTCGATGCCATTCAGCACCCGGCTGCCGTCGCCATAGCCGAAGCTGACGCCCTCGTAGCGGATCTCGCCCTTCAGGGCCGGCACGTCGACCGCGCCCGGCCGGTCGACGATGTCCGGCTCGGTGTCCAAAAGCTCGGTGTAGCGGCGGAAGCCGGCGATGCCCTTGGGATAGGTCTCGATCACCGAGTTGATCTTGTCGATCGGGCGGAAGAACACGTTGACCAGCAGCAGGAAGCCGACGAAGCCGCCCTCGCTGAGCCGGCCGGTCAGCACGAAATAGGCGCCGGCGATCATCACCACCATCTGGATCAGCCGCATGCTGAGATAGCTGAGCGAGGTGCTGGCCGCCATGATCCGGTAGGCGTCGAGCTTGGTGCGGCGATAGTTCTGGTTGTCGTCGGCGAACAGCCGGCGCTCATGCTCCTCATTGGCGAAGGCCTGCACCACGCGGATGCCGCCGACATTCTCCTCGATCCGGACGTTGAAGTTGCCGACCCGGCCATAGAGGGCCTGCCAGTTGCGGGTCATGCGGCCGCCATAGCGGCTGGTCAGCCAGGCGGTCAGCGGCACGATCGCCGCGGTGATCAGCGCCAGCTCGACATGCACCGTCAGCATCAGCGCGAAAGCGCCGATGAAGGTCATCACCGCGATGAACAGGTCCTCCGGCCCGTGATGCGCGACCTCGCCGATCTCCTCCAGGTCCTTGGTCAGACGGCCGACCAGATGGCCGGTCTTCTGGTTGTCGAAGTAGGAGAAGGACAGCTTCTGCAGATGGTCGAAGGCCTTCCGCCGCATCTCGGTCTCGATGTTGATGCCGAGCATGTGGCCCCAATAGGTCACGATCGCCATCAGGCCGGTGTTGGAGACGTAGATCAGCAGCAGGCCGGCGGCGGCCAGCAGGATCAGCGGCCAGTCGCCGCTGGGCATCAGGCTGTCGACGAAGACCTTGACCGCGATCGGGAAGCCGAGCTCGAGCAGGCCGGAGACGATGGCGCAGCAGAAATCGAGCAGGAACAGCCCGCGATGCGGCCGGTAATAGGCGAAGAAGCGTCTCAGCATCGGTGGTCTCGAAGTCAGCCGCCGGACTGCCACACCCGGATCGACTCGACCGGATGCAGCAGCATCAGCACGTTCAGGGTCAGGTTGTCGCGGATCAGCCAGCCGGTGAACAGCTCGAAGGCCACCGCCAGGACCACGGTCAGCCAGACCGGCGCCCGCGCCGCGAAGAAGAAGCCCAGCGTCATGAAGGCGATGTCGGAGACCGAGTTGATCACGCTGTCGCCGGTGTAGCCGAGCGCGATCGTCGCCTCGCGGTAGCGGTCGATGATCATCGGGCTGTTCTCGGCGATCTCCCAGGCCGCCTCGATGGCGATGGCGATCAGCGCCCGGGCGCCGAGCGGCAGGCGCCGGGCGACCAGCCAGGTCAGGCCGAAGAACAGGAAGCCGTGGATGATGTGCGACGGCGTGTACCAGTCGGCGATGTGCTGCGAGTTGTCCGCGCTGTGCACATCGGAGGTCCACAGCTTGACCGTGCCGCAGGTGCAGATCGGCACCCGGCCCATCGCCAGCAGGATCGCCGCCGTCGCCGCCACCAGCCCGAGGCCGAGCAGGAGATAGATGCGCCAGGCCGGCCGCACCGCCTTGAGAGATCCGTTCACCATGCGCGCAGTCCTAGCACGGCCGGAGGCCTGCGAAGCATTCGCAGACGGCGGGACGACGCGCCGGATTCGGCATGGCGAAAGAGCAAGGCGGCCAGATTTGTGCTGAAGTGCGGCCTTCCAACGGAGAGGACGAATCGTGGATTTGCTCGACCAGCATCGGACGCTCCGTACCAGAGAGGAGTTTGCCGACTTCGTCGATCGGCTTCGGCAAGACCTGCTGACGAGGCCGGAGAATTGGGAGAACCCGACCCTCGACCGCTTCCTGGAGGCCATGGCGGCTTGGGTCGCCGCCAGCGACGGGTATTTCCGCAGTATCGGCGAGCCCTATCCGGACGACATCAACTGGAGCTTCTTTGCCGGCGTCCTGCTGGCGGCAAGGATCTACGAGTAACCGCCGTCAGAGATACGGCGACGCCAGCCACACCGTGCGGTTGCGCAGCCGGGTCAGGAACGGTCGGGCCCGCAGCGTCGCCAGCGTCTCCGGCCGGGCCGCGGCGATACGATGGCGGATGGCGGCGTCGACCTCGCCGGCGACGCCGCGGTCGTAGATCTCGACATCCAGCTCGAAATTGAGCCGCAGGCTGCGCGAATCGAGGTTGGAGGAGCCGATCAGGGCCCAGGCGCCATCCACCGCCATCAGCTTGGAATGGTCGAACGGGCCGGTTGCCCGCCACACCCGGCAGCCGGGCTTCAGCACCTGGTCGAGCTGCGCCGTCATCGCCGCATCGACCAGCGCCAGGTTGTTCTGGCTGGGAATGACGATGTCGACCTCGACCCCGCGCTGCGCCGCGATGGCCAGGGCGCTGGTCAGCGGCAAATCGGGCAGGAAATAGGGCGAGCAGATCAGGATCGAGCGCTGCGCCACGGCGATCGCGCCCATCACCAGGCTGTGATTCGAGCCCAGGGTGACGTCCGGCCCGGACAGGATGGCCCGGGCCAGCACCGACGGCTCGGGCTGCGGTTGCGGCAGCGATTGCCAGGCCTTGCCATGCAGCCGTTCGCCCGTGGTGAAGCGCCAGTCCTGGGCGAAGGCGCTCAGCAGGCTCTGCACCATCGGCCCGCGGATCCGGGCATGGCTGTCGCGGGCCGGCGGCCCGTCGGCATAGTCGCTGGAGAACTGGGCCCGGATGTTCATGCCCCCGGTAAAGGCGGTCTCGCCGTCGACCACCAGCAGCTTCCGATGGCAGCGCAGATTGGCATAGGGCAACCGCAGGCCGATGAGCTTGCCGTTGAAACGGGCCGTCCTGACGCCGCCCTCGCGCAGCAGGCCGACGATCTGGGGCCGCGAATAGCGCGCCCCGATGGCGTCGATCAGCACCCGCACCACGACACCGCGCCGCGCCGCCTCGATCAGCGCCCCAGCGATCTCCTGCCCGACCGCATCATTGTCGAAGATGTAGCTCTGCAGCGCGATCGAGGATCGGGCGTCGCCGATCGCCTCCAGCATCGCCGGATAGGCCTCGTCGCCGCCCTGCAGCAGCTGCAGATCGTTGCCCGGCGTCACCGCAAAGGGCGAGACCTTGTCCCCGAGCCGCTGCAGCGAGGCGAATTGCGGCGCCGAGACTGCCGCCACGTCGACCGCCGGCCCGGTCTCGTGGTCGTCCATGCCGACCCCCGACCGCCGCCGCCGGCGCGCGATCGCGGCGCGGCGCACCCGGTTCACGCCGAGCACCAGATAGATCAGGGCGCCCAGGATCGGGTTCAGCACGATCACGCCGACCCAGCCGGTGGCGGCGCGCACATCATCCTTGGTCATGATCGCATGGATGGCGCCGGCGATGCCGAGCACGAGGCTGGCCGCCAGCACGATGTCGGACCAGTAGGTCGTCCAGAAGCCGTTCATGCCGTCCACGGGTCGGATGCTCCGCCATCCTCCCTGCCAGGACGAGGCGATCCCGGCAAGGACCGGCGAGGTGACAGCCGCAGCATAGCGATCCTCCAGAGGAGGCCGAACTTCACTTAAGGGTTGAGCCGACTGCAATCCTGAGATAGTTTGGATCCATGGATCCAAACGCGATTGCCGATGCGCTGCGGCGGGAGATCGAAGCGCGCCTGCTGCCGCCGGACACGGCGCTGCGCCAGGAGAGCCTGGCGGAGCGCTTCGGGGTCAGCCGCCAGCCGGTGCGGCAGGCGCTGGACCGGCTGCTGGCGGAAGGGCTGGTGGTCCGCCGGTCCGACCGCAGCCTGGCCGTTGCCGGCCTGTCGGCCGCGCAGGGCCTGGAGCTCGCCGCCTTGCGCATCCTAGTCGAAGGCGAGGCCTTGCGCCTTTCGTTGCCCCGGATGGAACCGCGCGATCTGCGCCGGGCCACGCGGCTGGCCGATGATCTGGCCGAAGAAGAGGATCCGGCGGCGATCGAGGAGCTGGACGTCGCCTTCCACGCCGCCCTGTACGGCGCCTGCGGCAATGCCCGGATGCTGCGCCTGATCGATTCGCTGCGGCGGGAAGGACGACTCGCCTATGCGCTGCAGCCCCCCGGCTCCGCCTTCCGCGCCGCGATGGCGGAGCAGCACGAGGCGATTCTCGCCGCCTGCCGGGCCGGCGACGCCGCCGCCGCCGTCGCCGCCCTCGCCGCCCATCTGCGGGCGGCGGCCGTTCCGCAACCGGGAGAGACCCCATGAGCCAGTATCAGGCCACCGTGCTGTGGCAGCGCCCGCCGGACGTCGCCTTCATCGACGGCCGCTACAGCCGGGCGCATCTGTGGCGCTTCGACGGCGGCGTCGAGGTGCCGGCCTCGGCCTCGCCGCATGTCGTGCCGCCGCCCTTCTCGGCCCCGGAGGCGGTCGATCCGGAGGAGGCCTACATCGCCGCCCTCGCGAGCTGCCACATGCTGACCTTCCTGTCGATCGCGGCCAAGCGCCGCTTCGCCGTCGACCGCTACAGCGACACGGTGGAGGGGGTGATGGAGACGAACGCCGAGGGCCGGATCGCGGTCACCAGGGTGGTGCTGAACCCGCGCGTGACCTATGCCGGCCCGGCGCCGGACCGGGCCGCGGAGGAGGCCATGCACCACGCCGCCCATGAGCAATGTTTCCTGGCCAATTCGGTCAGGACCGCGATCGAGACCCGCCTGGGCTGACCCCTCGCGCTCGCGATTCGCCGGCACGTCGCGGCGACCTGCGCAGCGAATCTCTTTTTCGTGGACCCTGGCGCGGCCGGCGGGGCACCCGGCGATCTCAGCGAGGCGAGGCGACGCGCCAGACATCATGCAAGAAGAGCATGGCATGATTGCAGAAACCGCATCTTCGAGATTGCTTCAGCCCGCGATCTTGAAATTTAGTTTCAAGGATCCGACCATTCCAGAGCATGCGGCCGTGGGCTGTTCGCCTCACACAACGAAACGACTCCAGATTGGGAAATTTTTATCCATTTTTGCATGCCTTTGAAACCATCTCCGCCAAGCAGATTACAAAATATAATGACTGCGAAATTTACTTTCTTTTTGCAAAAATCTTATAATCTAAAATCCTGAATATATTGTCGGGCAAAAGAGGAGAGGCCAAGCTTGTCATGATCCTTTAAGTTGTTTGTAGACGTCGATTTTGTGATCGTAGGTCGAGAGCGGCGCCGTGTGCCGGCAGCGCTAGGACTGATACTGAACGCGATAGCGGAGAACGAATATGGCATTGTCACTGGAACTCCTGGGGCTGTTGGGCGTCAATCTTGAAGACACCAACGACGACGTGCTGGTCGGCGGCAACATCGTCGACGCGCTGAGCGGCGGTGACGGCGACGACGTCATCGAGGGCAAGGGCGGCGCCGACGTCCTCAGCGGCGGCGACGGCATCGACACGCTGAGCTACGAGACCTCGCCGGCGGCGGTGAATGTCGACCTGACGCCCGGTCTGCTCGGCCTGATCAGCCTGAACAGCGGTGGCGACGCCACCGGCGACCTGGCCAGCATTGGTTTCGAGAATGTCGTCGGCTCGGCCTTCGCCGACACCCTCACCGGCGACAACACCAGCAACTCCCTGGTCGGCCTGGCGGGGAATGACACCCTCAACGGCGGCGGCGGCAATGACGTGCTCGTCGGCGGGGCCGGGGACGACCGGATGGACGGCGGCGCCGGCGTCGACACCGCGAACTATGTCGACTCGAACACGGCGATCATCGCCAATCTGGCGTCGGGCGGGGCCACCAACCCTGCCGGCACGGAACACGATACCCTGATCAGCATCGAAAACCTCACCGGTTCGCGCTTTGCCGACACCCTGATCGGCAGCACCGGCGACAACGTGCTCAGCGGCGGGGCGGGCGACGACATTATTTCCGGCGACGCCGGGAAGGACACGATCGACGGCGGCACCGGCAATGACCGCGCCAGCTACGCGACCTCCAACGCGGCCGTGACCGTCAGCCTGGCCGCCGGCACCGCCAGCGGCGGCCATGCCACCGGCGACGTCCTGACCCACATCGAGAGCCTGACCGGCAGCGCGTTCAACGACAAGCTGAGCGGCAACGACGGTACCAACCTTCTGAGTGGCGGGGCCGGCGCCGACATCATCTTCGCCGCGGGCGGCGACGACTTCCTCTACGGCGGCACCGGGGCCGATCACATCGACGGCGGCAGCGGCCAGGACACCGTCCACTATGTGAGCTCCACCGCGGGGGTGACGGTCAATCTGACCACCAATGTCAACACCGGCGGCGAGGCCGACGGCGATACGCTGTTCAATGTCGACAACGTGGTCGGCTCGAGCTTCGTCGACAACCTCACCGGCGACGCCCGTCAGAACAACCTCTCCGGCGTGGCCGGCAACGATGTCCTCAATGGCGCCGGCGGCGATGACACCCTCTTCGGCGGTGCCGGGGCGGACGTGCTGAATGGCGGCACCGGCCTCGACACGGCGAGCTACGAGTTCTCGGCGGCCGCGGTGACCGTCAGCCTGACCACCGGCACCGGCACCGGCGGCGACGCCCAGGGCGACACCATGACCAGCATCGAAGGGCTGGACGGATCGCGCTTCGCCGATACCCTGACCGGCGATGCCCAGAACAATGACCTGAACGGCGCCGACGGCAACGACGTGCTCAGCGGCCTCGCCGGCGACGACTCCATCACCGGCGGTGCGGGTGCGGACACGATCAACGGCGGTGCCGGGGTGGACGGCGCCTTCTACGGCGAGAGCAATGCCGCGGTGACCCTGAACCTGTCGACCGGGACCGGCTTCGGAGGCCATGCCCAGGGCGACCTGCTGATCGATATCGAGAACGCCGGCGGGTCGGAGTTCAACGACACGCTGATCGGTTCCTCGGCGAAGAACGTCCTCATCGGCGACATGGGTGACGATACCCTGCGCGGCGGCGGCGGCGCCGATGAGCTGATCGGCGGCTCGGGGGCGGACAAGTTCGTCTACACCGCGATCACCGACAGCCCGTTCCAGGCCGGTGACCTGATCCGCGACTTCAGCCATGCCCAGGGCGATCTCATCGATCTCTCGGGGATCGACGCCAACACCGGCGTGGCCGGCGACCAAGCCTTCACCTTCATCGGCAACGCCCTGTACAGCGGCACTGCGGGCGAGCTCCGCTTCGCCAACACCGCGCCCGGCGTCGTCACCATCGCGGGCGACGTGAACGGCGACGGCACCTCCGACTTCCACATCAATCTCTACGGCACCAGCGTGGCGGCCAGCGACTTCGTGCTGTAAGCCAACCGACCGACATGCGATCGGGGCCGCCCTTCGGGGCGGCCCTTTTTTCGGTCGCCCGGCGGGCGGCCGTGCTTCCGCAGCGTGCGGTGAGGACCGTGATGGTCGGGCTTCTCCGGGCATGGAGATCCGGCGACGATGCATCGACTTCCAGGAGAACATCCTCTCCGGCCTGGCCGGGAACGACACGCTCTCCGGCGGCGGTGCGCCAACGACATCCTGGTCGGCGGGGCCGGGGCGGATGCGCTGAACGGCGGCACCGGCCTGGACGTGGCCAGCTACGAGACCTCGTCGGCCGGGGTCACCGTCGAGCTCGCGGCCGGCACCGGCATCGGCGGCGATGCCGAAGGCGACACCCTGGTCGGCATCGAGGCGTCGGCCGGCTCCGGCGACATCCTGACCGGCAATCACGGCTTCAACGACCTGCGCGGCAATGCGGGCAACGACGTGCTCCACGGTGCCGGCGGCGCGGATGATCTGCGCGGCGGCGTCGGGGCGGACACCATCAACGGCGGCACCGGGCAGGACACCGCCTATTACTTCGAGAGCAATGCCGGCGTGACGGTGAATCTGGTCACGGGTCAGGGCTTCGGCGGCCATGCCCAGGCGACCTGCTGATCGATGTCGAGAATATCGGCGGCTCGCAGTTCAACGACACGCTGGTCGGCACCGATGGCAACACCATCCTCCGCGGCCATGCTGGAAATGACACCCTGCGCGGTGGCGGCGGCGTCGACCAGCTGATCGGCCATGCCGGGGCCGACAAGTTCGTCTACGTCTCGACGGGCGACAACAACAGCGTCACCGGCGTCGACCTGATCCATGATTTCGGCTCGGATCAGGGCGACAAGGTCGACCTGTCGGGGATCGACGCCGACACGGGCACTGCCGGCAACCGGGCCTTCAGCTTCATCGGCACCTCCGACTTCAGCGGTACGGCGGGCGAGCTGCGGTATTTCACGGCGGGCACCGGCACCATCGTCTGGGGCGACACCAACGGCGATGGCGCCGCGGACTTCGTCCTGAGCTTCGCCGGCACGCTCACCTTCGCCGCATCCGACTTCGTGCTGTAGGCGAATCGGCTCGCACGATCGGGGCCGCCCTCCGGGCGGCGGCCCTTTTTCAATCCGCTGCCTCCGCCGCCCGGCGCTGCGCCTCCCCGGTGGCCTGGCGGAAGCGGGCCAAGCGCCGCTCGGCCCGCACCATCCGCTCCGGCCGCGGCTCGTGGATCGCGCCGATGGTGTCCGGCGGCGCCGGCCAGCCCAGCGCCGTGGCGGCGATGCGGTAGCCGCCCATCGCCGTGGTCGCGGTCGGCAGGTCGGCGCATTCCACCACCCGGCCGGTCGCGTCGGCGATCAGTTGCGGCCAGATCCGGCTGGCGCCGCCGCCGCCGGTCAGCCGGATCGGCCCCGGCAGCGCCGCCATGGCATCGAGATTGTTGCGCAGCGCCAGCGCCACCCCCTCCAGCACGGCGTAATGCAAGGCGCCGCGGCCCTGGGCGATGTCGAGGTCCAGCAAAGCGCCGCGCAGCGCCAGGTCGACGAAGGGCGACCGCTCGCCCTTCAGATAGGGCAGGAACAGCGTCTGCGGCGGCGCCGCGTCAGCTGCCTCCGCCTCGGCGTCGAGCACCGCGAGCTCGGCGCCGGCGATCCGGCCGAACCAGCCGGCGGCGTCGCCGGCGGTCAGCAGCGGCGCGATCTCGATCGCCCAGCCGGCGCGCGGATGCGCCAGGGTGGTGAAGGGCCGCGGCAGCACCGCGGGGTCGAGCGGCCGGCTGCGCGCCACCCAGCCGCTGGTGCCGAGATAGACATGGAGCTGGCCATCGGCCGCCGCGCCGAGCGTCGCGGCTGCGGCGTCGCCACAGCCATTCACCACCGGACAGCCCAGGGGCAGGCCGAGCGCCCGCGCGGCCGGGCCCAGCAGCTCCCCGATCACCGCGTCGGCCGGCAGGATCGGCGGCAGCAAGGCGGGGTCGAGGCCGACGGCCTCGACCAGCGGCGCCGACCAGTCCCGCCGGGTGATGTCCATCAGCCCGACCGTGGTGCCGGCCGCCGGGTCGGTGGCGACCCGCCCGGTCAGCCGCAGCGCCAGATAATCCTTGGCGCCCGGCAGCAGGGCCGCCACCCGCCGCGCCGCCTCCGGCTCCGCCTGCTGCAGCCAGCGGAACTTGGCGATCGTGTTCAGCGGCCCGGGGGCGTTGCCGAGCACCGCCGGGGCGCCCGCCGCCAGCAGCCGATCGCGGATCGGCGGGAACGCCGGGCCGCTGCGACCGTCGCTGTACAGCAGGGCCGGCCGCACCGGGCGCCCATCGGCGTCGAGCGGCACCAGATTCTCCATGGTGCCGACCAGCGCTATCGCCCGCACCGAGTCGCGCATCGCCTGCGGCAGGGTGGCGCAGGCCGTGACGGCGGCCGTCCACCAATCCTCCGGATCCTGCTCCTGCCCGCCGCCGGGCGTCGACCGGGTCGGATGGCGCGCCTCGACCTGCCGGGCCGGACGGCCATCCTCGCCGAAGGCCACCAGCTTCAGCGCCGTGGTGCCGAGATCGAAGACCAGAAGGATGCTCATCGCGCCGCCGCCATGCCGAAGCGGCGCAACATCACCGCGGCGATGATGATCGCGCCGGTGACCATCTTCTGGAAGAAGGGATCGACATTGAGGATGGTCAGCCCGTTCGCCAGCACCGCGATGATGGCGACGCCGACCGCGGTGCCGAGCACGTTCGGCCGGCCGCCGCGGAAGGCGGTCATGCCGAGGAAGACGGCGGCATAGGCCGGCAGCAGCAGGCTTTCGCCCATGGTGTGCTGGACGCTGCCCAGCCGCGCCGCCAGCAGCACCCCGGCCAGGCCCGACAGGGCGGCCGAGAGGGCGAAGACGGCGACCACCGGCCGGCCGATCGGCACGCCCGACAGGCGCGCCGCCTCGCGGTTGCTGCCGATCGCGATCAGGCGGCGGCCGAACACGGTCAGCGCCAGCGTGCCGCCGGCGGCCAGCAGCACCGCCAGCATCCACAAGGTCAGCACCGGCACCGGGCCGGCCGCAGCCCGGGCCAGCGCGGTGAAGCCCGGCGGGATGCCCTGGAACAGGCTGGCGCCGCCGGACAGCCAGTAGGCGACGCCCGAGGCGATGGTGCCGAGGGCCAGGGTGGCGATGAAGGACGGCGCCCGGAGGCCGTGCACGACAAGCCCGTTGAGCGCCCCGACGGCGGCACAGGCCAGCAGCGTCAGCAGGATCGCCGGGCCGGGGCCGGCGCCGGCGGCCAGCAGCTTGACCACCAGCACGCCGGCCAGCGAGGCGACGAAGCCGACCGACAGGTCGAACTCGCCGATCACCATGACGAAGGTCGCGGCGGCGGCGGCGATCGCCAGGATCGCCATCTGCTGGGTGACGTTGAGCAGGTTGGCGGCGGTGGCGAAGGCATCCGGCCGCGCCAGGCCGAAGCCGAGCACGATCGCAGCCAGCGCCACCGGCGTGCCGAAGCGCTCGACCAGCCGGGACTCAGCCGCCACGGCGCACGCTCCCAAAATGAGTCCCCCCTCCCCTCGCGGGAGGGGGATAGGGGGAGGGGGTTTTCGCCGTTGAGACCGGCCTGAACTCGGGCGATCCGGCTCTGACCGCGGGACCTGTTCTCTGCGCATTCGCGCGCGGACGCGCGCAGACCCCTCCCCCTACCCCCCTCCCGCAAGGGGAGGGGGGACTAGAACGGAGCAGGTCCCCATTCCGAACAGGGCTCACGGGCAGGTCACGCCCAGGCTGTCGCGCGTGATCAGCGTGCCCGGGGCGTAGAGCTCGGCGGCGTCCGGCTTGCCGCCGGCGAACACCTTGGCCATCTGCCCGGCTGTGATCGTCGCCATCTCGGCGAAGTTCTGCCGCACCGTGGCGATGAAGGGCGTGCATTGCCGGATCAGCTCCACCGCCTGCGGGTTGCCGTCGATGCCGGCAATGACGATGTCGGTCCGTCCGGCCGCCTGCAGCGCCAGAAGCGCACCGATGCCGGGCTCGTCCCAGGCCGCCCAGACCGCGTTGATCGCGCCCGGCGCCGGATTGGCGGCCAGCATCGCCTCCATGGCGTTGCGGCTGTCGTCGATCTGGCCCGGCACCTGGACGTAGTGATCGGCCACCTGGCGGATGCCCGGCGCCGCCTGCAGCGCCTCGTCCAGCGCGATCTCGCGCTGATGCACGCCGGGATGGGCCGAATGGAAGAAGCGGACGATCGTGCCCTTGCCGCCGAGCCGGCCGAACAGATGCTCGGTCATGGTCTTGCCGAGGGCGTGGTTGTCCGAGGTGACGTTCAGCGTCACCCCCGGCCCCGTCGCGCCGTCGATGGCGAAGACCGGGATGCCGGCGGCCGCGGCCTTGCCGACCTGGTCCTGGATCTGCGCCGGGTTGATCGAGACCAGCAGGATCGCGCCGGTGCGGGCGTTGACCACATCCTCGACCCGGCTGGCCAGCGCGCCGAAATCGCCGGCGGTGTCGACCACCGAGACAGCCCAGCCGCGCTTCTCGGCATCGGCCTTGAAGGTCTCGACCATCTCGCCGGTGGCGACGGCGGAGAGATAGGGCGTCAGCACCGACACCGTCTCGGCCATGGCAGGACCGGCCGACCCCGCCGTGACGGCCGTCGCCAGGGCGACCGCCCCAATCCATCCCTGCATATCCGCCCCTCCTGGTGTTTCGGCCTGTCTAGCCCCTCCGCCCGGGGCTGACAACGACGGGCCGCCTTCCGCTTGCCCCCGGCCGTCCCAGCCCGCACTGTGGGTGCCGAGTGAGCCGGAGCTGAACCACCATGGCCTTCCACGACGCGCCGCGGGCGACGCCGACCGTGCAGCAGGACGACGACACCGTCCGGATCACGCGCTGGGATTTCGAGCCCGGCTCCGCGACCGGCTGGCACCAGCACGGCTTCCCCTATTTCGTGATCATGCTGCGCGCCGGCACGCTGCGGATCCACGACGGCGAGGCCGAGACGGCGGTGCCGCTGGCCGAGGGCCAGTCCTATATGCGACCCGCCGGCATCCGCCACGACGTGATGAACGGCTCGCCGTACCCGATCGCCTTCGTCGAGATCGAGATCAAGCGGCCGGGCGCCCTCGATGGCTGGACCGTCTGACAGCAGCGCCGGGCCCCGCATCGCCTTCCGGCTGGAGGCTTCCGCGCCGATCGGCGGCGGCCATGCGATGCGCTGCCTGTCCCTGGCCCGGGCCCTCGCCGATCGCGGCGCGGACTGCCTGTTCCTGGTGAATGGCGACGCCGCTTCGGTGGTGCCGGCCCTGGCCGGAATCGCCTGCCGCGTGGTCGAGCCGGCCCCCGAGGCAGCGGTGGCGGCGGTCCGCGCGGCCTGGCCGGACGGGGCCGACGCGGCGGTCTGCGACCTCTATCGCTGGACGGCACCGGAGGAGCAGGCCTTCGCCGCCGCCGCGGCCCGGCGCCTGCTGGTGATCGACGACCTGGCCGCGGCGCCGCATCGCTGCGACTGGCTGCTGAACCAGAATTTCGGCATCGATCCGGCCGGCTATGACGGGCTGCTGCCGCCCGGCTGCCGGCGGCTGGTCGGCCTCGACTATGCCCTGCTGCGCCCGGATTTTTCCGCACTGCGGCCGGCGGCGCTGACGCGGCGCGCGAAGATGGGGCGGCCGCAGACGATCCTGGTGTCGCTCGGCCTGACCGATGTCGGCGGCATCACCGGCCGGGTCTGCGCCGCCCTGGCGACCATTCCGGATTTCGCCCGGGCCGAGGTGGTGCTGGGGCCGGTTGCGCCCAGCATCGACCGGGTGCGGGCGATCGCCGCCGCGGATCCGCGCTTCCGCTGCCATGTCGGACTCGAGGACATGGCGCGGGCGATGCTGGAGGCGGATGCGGCGATCGGGGCAATGGGCAGCAGCTCGTGGGAGCGCTGCTGCCTCGGGCTGCCGACGCTGGCGGTCACCCTGGCCGACAACCAGCGGCCAACGGCGCAGGCCCTGGCCGCATCCGGCATCGTCGCCCTGGCCGGCGACGCGGCGGCGCTGGACGATGCCGCGCTGCAGGCGGCGATCGCGGCCTTCTTCGACGATACGGAGAGGCTGCAGCACCTGTCCCGCGCCTCCGCCGCGCTGTGCGACGGGCTGGGTGCCGGGCGGGTCGCGACCGCGCTGCTGGAGGGGCTGGCCTGACAGCCCCTCCAAGGGACGGGGCTACTTCTCGTCGTAGCGGAAGCCGAGGCTCAGAACGACCTGATAGTGGGCGACCTTGCCATCCTTCAGGTGGCCGCGGATCTGCTTCACCTCGAACCATTCGAGGTTGCGCAGGGTCTTCGACGCGGTGGTGACGGCACCCTGGATGGCGTCCTCGAGACCTATCTCGGACGAGCCGGCGAGCTCGGTGATGGCATAGGTACGGCCCATGGTCGATCTCCTCCTTCGGTCCGGACGGGCAGGATTGCCGCCGGTTCACCGCGAAAGTGTGAGCGCATCGGCGACAACCGCCAAATCCTTCAGGAAAGCCGCATAGGCCAGGCGCCGCGCTTCGGCATCCGGCACCCGCAGCAGCGAGGACGGATGCACCGTGATCAGGCCCGGCAGGTCCGGCGCCAGATCGAACACCCGGCCGCGAGTCTTGCCGATCGCCAGCGGCCGCCCCGCCAGCGCCCGCGCCGCGGTGGCGCCGAGGGCCACGGTCAGGCGCGGCCGGATCACGGCCAGCTCGCGGTCGAGCCACCATTTGCAGCGGTCGATCTCGAAGGCGTTCGGCTTCTTGTGCAGGCGGCGCTTGCCGCGCGGCGCGAATTTGAAGTGCTTGACCGCATTGGTGATGTAGGCGCGGTCGCGCGGGATGCCGGCCTCGGCCAGCGCCTGGTCGAAGATCCGCCCGGCCGGGCCGACGAAGGGCCGGCCCTGCTGGTCCTCCTGGTCGCCCGGCTGCTCGCCGACGAAGACGATCGCGGCGTCGGCCGGGCCTTCGCCGAACACCGTCTGCGTTGCCGCCTTGTACAGCGGGCAGCGTGTACAGCCGCGCGCCTCGGCCGCCAGGGACTCCAGTGATGCCATGCCTGGGCAACAGCCCCGGCACAAGGCGCGTTCCGGCGGCGCCGTGCAGAGCGCCCAGATGTTCGGCCGCGCCCCGCCGCAGACCATCCCCTCGGCCGGTGTCTATACCGACACCATCACAATCCGGGGCCTGCCGGGCGGGTCCGGCACGGTGCCGGGCCGATCGCCGGTGGCCGCCGGCCGCAGACCCGGCCGACCGGATTCCAATAGTCGGGAACACCGTCCTGTGGCGAATACAATAGACCAAGACTCGCTTAATACAGAAAACCGGCGGCGGATATTCGCGACCCCCATTGACCACCGAGCCGGACCACCGGGTCCAAGACGGCACCGCCGAGCACCCGGACCGGCCGCCGAGATCATGTCATCTTCTTCTTGCCATGGCGGCAAAACCCGCCCCATCATGGGCGGTCACTCCGGTTCGGATGGCCGGCCGACCGCATCCGCGGTCATGGATCGTTGCCCTCTCGGTGACCGACTGACGCGTCGCGCGCTTACGCGCGGCGCCATCTATCCTGGGAGGCAGGCGATGCCGATCGGCACCGTGAAGTGGTTCAACAGCACCAAGGGTTTCGGGTTCATCCAGCCGGAGAATGGCGGGCCGGATGTGTTCGTCCACATCTCCGCCGTCGAGCGCGCCGGGCTGCGCGGCCTGAACGAGGGCCAGAAGATCTCCTATGAGGAGCAGATGGACCCGCGCCGCAATAAGTCGTCGGCCGAGAACCTGAAAGCTGTCTGACCTTACGATCAACCGTCAGCGTGGTCTGGCGCCCGCCCGCCCAGGGCGCGCGTCAGATCCCGCGCGGTGTCGCGCAGCAGCGGGCCCAGCGCCGCCGCCCGGTCCGCGGTCAGCCGGGTGGCGAGGCCGGAGACCGAGATCGCGCACAGCGCCTCGCCCTGCGCGTCATGCACCACGGCGGCGACGCAGCGCAGGCCGGTGACGAATTCCTCGTCGTCGACCGCATAGCCGTGCGTCCGCACCCGGGCCAGTTCCGCCGCCAGGCCGGCGGCGCCGGTCAGCGACCGTGGCGTCAGGCGCGGCAGGCCGTGCCGGGCCACCAGCGCGGCCACATCAGCCTCGGAATAGGTCGACAGGATCGCCTTGCCCATGCCGGAGGACGCCATCGGCGCCCGGCCACCGACCCGGGTGATGGCGCGCATGATCTCGCGGCTCTCGACCTGGGTCAGGCACACCACCTCGCCGTCGTCGGCGACGCCGAGATTGGCGGTCTCCCGCGTCTGGTCGCGCAGCCGGCGCAGGAATGGCAGGGCCGGGGCGACGAAGTTGCGCTGCCGCACGAAGGCCGCGCCGACGGCGAAGGCCTGCCGGCCCATGTGCCACGTCCCGTCCGACGGGTCGAACTGCACGAAGCGGCGCTGCTCCAGCGTCGTCAGCAGGCGGTGCACGGTCGATGGCGACAGGCCCGTGCGCAGCGCCAGGTCGGTCAGCCGCGTGCCCTCCTCGTCCTCGCCCAGGGCCTCGAGCAGCGAGAGCGCCCGCTCCACCGACTGCACGCTGCCGGATCTTCGGTCCGACCTGGAGGCGCCCTCCGCCCTGGCCGGCGCCGATCGCCTCTCTCTCATGTTTCCATCCGACCTGAGGCCGAGTGCGGGACGCCGCCCCGCCAAAAGCTGTAGATTGCTACATACCATCGGCGCGGCGGTTTCCGCATCGCGGGAAACTTCTCGCGGCACGCTGGACCGCCCGCTTCCGTTGGATTAGCCGGATGAGCATGCCCCTCCAACAACGGCGCTGCACATGACCTCCTATGTTTCCCGGCACACCCTGAGGGTGGCCTCGTCCCTGGCGGATCTGATCGAGCGGGAGGTCGCTCCCGGCACCGGCGTCGACCCCGACGCCGTCTGGCGCGACTTCGCCGCGATCGTGGCGGAGCTCGGCCCGGTCAACCGGGCGTTGCTGGCGGAACGGGACCGGCTGCAGCAGCAGATCGATGCCTGGCACCAGGAGCGACGGGGGCAGGTTCTGGACCCGGCCGAGTACCGCGCCTTCCTGACCGGCATCGGCTATCTGCGCGAGGAGGGACCGGACTTCGCCATCGACACCGCCGATGTCGACCCGGAGATCGCCACCATCGCCGGGCCGCAGCTGGTGGTGCCGGTGATGAACGCCCGCTTCGCCCTGAACGCGGCCAATGCCCGCTGGGGCAGCCTGTACGACGCCCTCTACGGCACCGACGCGATCCCGCAGACCGGCGACCTGGCGCCCGGCGCCGGCTTCAACCGCAAGCGCGGCCAGGCCGTGTTCGCCGAGGCGGCACGGCTGCTGGACACCGCCATCCCGCTCGCCGCCGGCAGCCACAGCCAAGTGGCGGAGTATCGCCTGGCCGGTGCGACGCTGGAGATCGCGCTCGCCGACGGCTCAATCACCACCCTGGCCGATCCGGCGCAGCTCGTCGGCTATGCCGGCGAGGACGGCAAGCGCCGCCTGCTGTTCCGCAACCACAACCTGCATGTCGAGCTGCAGATCGACCGGTCGCACCCGATCGGCGCCGACAACCCGTCGGGCGTCAAGGACGTGGTGCTGGAGGCGGCGATCACCACCATCCAGGACTGCGAGGATTCGGTCGCGGCGGTCGACGCCGAGGACAAGGTCGCGGTCTACCGCAACTGGCTCGGGCTGATGACGGGTGACCTGGCCGAGACCTTCGCCAAGGCTGGCAAGACCATGACCCGCCGGCTGGCCGACGACCGGTCCTACACCGCGGTCGGCGGCGGCACGCTGACCCTGCCGGGCCGGAGTCTCATGCTGGTCCGCAATGTCGGCCATCTGATGACCACCGACGCGGTGCTGGACCAGGAGGGCCGCGAGGTGCCGGAGGGCTTCCTCGACGCGCTGGTCACCGCGTTCTGCGCCATCCACGACCTGAAGAAGACCGCGGGCCCGCGCAACAGCCGGGCCGGCAGCGTCTACATCGTCAAGCCGAAGATGCACGGGCCGGATGAGGCGGCGCTGACTGACACGCTGTTCGGCCGGGTCGAGGATGCGCTGGGCCTGCCGCGCCACACGGTGAAGGTCGGCGTGATGGACGAGGAGCGGCGGACCACCGTCAACCTCAAGGAGTGCATGCGCGCGGTGCGGCACCGCCTGGTGTTCATCAACACCGGCTTCCTCGACCGCACCGGCGACGAGATCCACACCAGCATGCTGGCCGGCCCGGTGCTGCCGAAGGGCGACATCAAGGATGCCGTCTGGCTGTCGGCCTATGAAGACAACAATGTCGACCAGGGCCTGGCCGCCGGGCTGAAGAGCCGGGCGCAGATCGGCAAGGGCATGTGGGCCAAGCCCGACGCCATGGCCGAGATGCTCGCCGCCAAGATCGGCCACCCCCGCGCCGGGGCCAACACCGCCTGGGTGCCGTCGCCGACCGCGGCGGTGCTGCACGCGACGCATTACCACGCAGTCGACGTGGCGGTGCGGCAGGACGAGCTCAAGTCGCGGCCGAAGGCGAAGCTGGACGCGATCCTGACCCCGCCGCTGCTGGGCGGCCGCAACCTGGCCGCGGAGCAGGTGCAGCGCGAGCTGGACAACAACGCCCAGGGCATCCTCGGCTACGTCGTGCGCTGGATCGACCAGGGCATCGGCTGCTCCAAGGTACCGGACATCAACGATGTCGGGCTGATGGAGGACCGCGCCACCCTGCGCATCTCGTCCCAGCACATTGCCAACTGGCTGAAGCACGGGCTGTGCACGGAAGCGCAGGTGCGCGAGACGATGCGGCGCATGGCGGCGGTGGTCGACAACCAGAACGCGGGCGACCCGCTGTACCGGCCGATGGCGCCGGATTTCGACCGCAGCATCGCCTTCCAGGCGGCGCTGGACCTGGTGCTGCTGGGCCTCGACCAGCCCAACGGCTACACCGAGCCGATCCTGCACCGCCGCCGCCGCGAGGCGAAGGCGGCGGCCTGAACCGAGAGCACCGGCGGCGAGGCAGCTGATCGGGGGCGTCTCGCCGCCGGCTCCCGATCTCGTGCCCGAGACCAGTTCCGCTGCTCAGGTGGGGTCCAGCAGCGGCAACTCCAGACAGTGCCCGACACCCGACGGCGCGTCAGTTCGGCCGATCGGATGCATCTTGGGATCGCCATGCGTCCTGTGGAGGATCCCACCCCACAGGATGACGAAAACCTGACCCGCGCCTAATTCCTAAAACCATTTGACGAATTCTCGCGCCGGGATCACGCTTCGGGTCGGGAGGCTGCATGGCAACGCGGCTGAAGGGCACGAACCAGGATCTCGGACGGCCGTACAACCGGCGCATCGTGCTGGAGGCGGTGCGCCTGCACGGGCCGATCTCGCGCGCCGACATCGCCCGGCTGGTGGCGCTGAGCCCGCAGACCATCACCAACATCGTCCGCGAATTCGAGGAGATGGGCCTGCTGACCGCCCGGCGCGAGACGCCGAAGCGGCCGGGCCAGCCGGCGATCGAGCTGGCGATCGACCCGGATGGCGGCTTCGCCGTCGGGCTGCAGCTGCTGCCCGACCGGCTGCGCGGCGTGCTGCTGGACCTGACCGGCGCGGTGCGCGGCCAGGCCCGGGCGGCGCTGGCCGCCTCCACCCCCGAGACGGCGCTGCCGGCCATGGCGGCAATGGTGAAGCGGCTGCATGCTGCGGCGCCGGGCCGGGTGCTGGGCGTCGGCCTGGCCATGCCCGGGCCTTTCGACGTCGAAGCGATGAGCTTCGTCGGCCCCACCACCCTGCCCGGCTGGGCCGGCGTGCCGGCGGCGGAGCGGCTGCAGGACCTGACCGGCCTGCCCGCCTTCGTCGGCGGCGACGCCCCGGCCGCGGCGCTGAGCGAGGCGATGTTCGGCCTGGGCCGCAGCCTGCGCGACTTCTTCTACGTCCATTTCGGCCTGGGCCTGGGCGGCGGGCTGGTGGTCGACGGCCAGGTGCAGCAGGGCGCCTGGGGCAATGCCGGCGAGCTCGGCCACATGCCGATCGTGCCGGACGGCCGCGCCTGCAGCTGCGGCAACGAAGGCTGCCTCGAGACCTATGTCTCGGTGCATGCGCTGCGCACCGCGCTGGCCGAGGCCGGGGTGGCGCTCGACCTCGCCGGGCCTGCGGCGGCGGATCATCCCGCCGTCGTCGCCTGGATCGAGGCGGCGGTGCCGCCGCTGCGCCGCGCCCTCTGCGCGCTGGAGAACCTGCTGGACCCCGCCTGCGTCGTGCTGGGCGGCGAGATGCCGGAGCCGATTCTGCGCCGCCTCGCCGACCGGCTGGACCCGTTGCTGCCCTCGGTCAGCCGGCGCCGCGACCGGGTCGCGCCGCGCCTGGCGCTGTCCGCGCTCGGCGCCGACAACGCGCTGGTTGGGGCGGCGGTGCTGGCCATCTCGGGCCTGCTGTCGCCGCGCTCCGGCCTGCTCTTCGCCGAGGCGGAGCCGGCGCCGCCGCCGACGCAGGACAAGTTCGCCATCGCCACGGAGACACGGGCATGACCGATACGGCAGGCCGCGAGCTGCTGCGGCTGGAGCACATCCAGATGCGCTTCGGCGCCATCACCGCCTTGGCCGATGCCAGCTTCGCGGTGAAGGCCGGCGAGGTGCTGGCCCTGCTCGGCGACAACGGCGCCGGCAAGTCGACCCTGATCAAGATCATCTCCGGCGGGCTGCAGCCGACCGCGGGGCGCGTGGTGTTCGACGGCGAGGAATGCCACTTCACCAGCCCGGCGGACTCCAAGGCGCGCGGCATCGAGACGGTCTACCAGGACCTGTCGCTGTGCATGAATGTCGACGTCGTCGCCAATTTCTTCATGGGGCGCGAGCTGACCCGCCGGATCCTGGGCGTGCCGGTGCTGCGCGAGCGCGAGATGCAGGCGGTCACCGAACGCGCCCTGAGCGCCGCCGGCACCCGCATCCCGTCGGTCCGCACCAATGTCGAGCACCTGTCCGGCGGCCAGCGCCAGGCGATCGAGCTGAGCCGCTTCGTCCATTGGGGCGGCAAGATGGTGATGCTGGACGAACCCTTCGCCGCGCTCGGCGTCGAGCAGACGCGGCGGGGGCTGGAGATGATCGCGCGGGTGCGCGCCCAGGGCGTCGCCGTGATCCTGATCACCCACAACATGACGCATGCCTTCCAGGTGGCGGACCGGATCGTGGTGCTGCGCCACGGCCGGATCACCGGCGACGTGGCCACGGCCGCGAGCAGCCCCGAGGAGGTGGTGCGTATGATCACCGGCGATGTGAGCCAACGCGTCGCCTGAAAGTTCAACAGGAGAGGAGGCAACATCATGCGGATTGCGAGACGGACCCTGGGGGCGGCCGCGATTGCCCTCGCGGCGCTGGCGGCGGGCGGTGCCTTCGCCCAGGACAAGGGCAAGGTGTACTACCTGGTGCCGACGCTGCTGGACGAGTTCCAGACCGAGTCGGTGTCGGTGATCACCAGCACGATGAAGCAGGTCGGCTACGAGACGGTGTCGCTGGACGCCCAGAACCGCACCGACCTGCAGCTGAACCAGATCGACGACGTGATCAAGCTGAAGCCGAAGGCGATCGTGCTGGCCGCGGTCGATTTCGATTCGGTGGTGCCGGGGGTGGAGCGGGCGCGGGCCGCCGGCATCCCGGTCTTGGTGTTCGACCGGCAGATCAAGAGCACGCCCTTCGACCTGACCTCGGTCGCCGGCACGGTCGAGATCGGCGAGATCGCCGCCGACCAGATCCAGGGCCTGCTGAAGACGCGCTACGGCTCGGTGAAGGGCAAGGTGCTGCAGATCCTGGGCGACCCGGGCGACAGCTACACCCTCGACATCCAGAAGGGCTTCGAGGACAAGATGAAGGCCTTCCCGGACGTCAAGATCATCACCCAGGCGGCGCTGCAATGGGAGGCGACCAATGCCGGCAACATCGCCTCGGACCAGCTGCTGACCAACCCGGACATCGACCTGATCTTCGTCCACGCCGCGCATCTGGCGGTGCCGGTGGCCGCCATCCTGGAGGCCAAGGGCAAGAAGCCGGGCGACGTCATGCTGGTCAGCTCGAACGGCGCGCCGGTCGGCCTCGACCTGATCCGCAAGGGCTGGGAGCAGGTCGAGGTGGAGCAGCCGCTCTACGCCCAGGCCTATGGGCTGGCGATGTTCATCGACAAGATCGTGGCCAAGGAGGAGCTGAAGCCCGGCACCTATGACGTGCTGGGGCTGAAGTCGGAGCTGACGATCGAATCCTGGGGCCCGAATCTGAAGATCCCGGGCGCCGCGATCACCAAGGCCAATGTCGACGAGCCGCGCTTCTGGGGCAACCTGAAGCCCCCGGCCACGCCGGTGCAGCCGGTGAAGTGAGGCGGGCGGGGCCGAGAAAAACGAGTCCCCCCTCCCCTTGCGGGAGGGGGATAGGGGGAGGGGGTTCTCTCGGCCTGACCCGGCCCCCGCCGTCAGGCAGGACTGAAGGGGCATCCTACCCGTTCGCGCGCGGACGCGCGCAGCCCCTCCCCCTGCCCTCCTCCCGCGAGGGGAGGGGGGACTGGAGGTCCGAACCGGATAGATCGTGGACAGAATGGACCGGCAAGATCGTTGACAGGTTTCCTGGTCGGCAAAGGGGGGCTTTGCCGATGCCATTCCAGGAGACACGAGCGTTGGACGAGGCGGTTCGTTT